>Ga0308157_10000172_pt1 | contig 267795 bp, 267 predicted proteins | sample PhyBR1_FD_201035 | JGI IMG/M metagenome (GOLD analysis project Ga0308157, IMG submission 201035) | Phyllosphere microbial communities from UC Gill Tract Community Farm, Albany, California, United States - DLSLB.R1 | ecosystem: Host-associated > Plants > Phyllosphere > Unclassified | place... | reverse complement strand
ATACGGTGGCGGTTTGCCGGACGTCCTACATCCATCCCGTCATTCTGACGCTTTATGAGCAGGGCGGCCTTGCAGAGCTGCCCGCAGCCGAGTCCTCTCGCTTTGAATCGGCGCTGATGAAGCGGATCGCCCGCTAGAGCGTTCCTCTCATCCCTCGCTCCGGGGCTTAGACACATACGGAGGGTCGATGTGGATCGAGCTGTGTCCGCCGCGTCTCAGATGCGTCTCATCAATCTTCTCCATCAGGGCGACGCCCCTGTCCTTGCCGACCAGTTCCAGAAGCGCGTCGATCTTGGCTTCCATCCTGTCATCGTTCTCCTTGGAGGAGGGGGAACCGACGTAAAGGAAATAGGCCAGTCCCACGACCTGCCACAGCAGCTGAAGAAACTCGGACTGCCAATTTTCGAAGGTGTCGCGGCCCATCTCTACAAGGTAGCCGGAGAGTTCGACCGACTGGCCCTGAGCGTGAGCCTCGTTGACAAACGCGGCCCAGCCGAAGCCCCAATGCAAACCGAAGGAGACAACGAAGAAGGCCAGGGTGATCCAGGCGTAGGCGTACTTTCTCATGACGGTCTCCAGGAGTTCAGAGCCAGTTGGTGAGGAGTGCGGCGGTGTCGACCGTCTCGATCTGCGCGCTGTAGCGTCGGCGGTAGAGATCGATCAGGGCGTCATGGCTTTCATCGGACGAACTGCACAGGGCGTCGGTGACCACGATCAGGCGCAGGCCGCGATCCACGCCGCCCAGGACGGTCGCCAGCACGCAGACATCCGTCTCGGCCCCGCTTATGATCAAGGTGTCGATCTCGTGGCTGCGGATCGCGGCTTCCAGTTCGGGGGTCAACCAGGGCGAATACACGCGCTTGTCGAACACGCGACCTCGCGCCGCGAAGGGCTGCAGGGCGTCGATCAGTTCGACCATTCCCGCACCCGTCTGCTTCAGCGTCATGTTGCGCCATTTGATCCAATAGTCCCGCCAGACTCCCTCGGCCTCATCGGGAGAGACGGCCGGGATGAAGCGGGTGAACCAGTTGCGGTCAGGGTGCGAGGCGCAAATTTCCAGGACCCTGGGCAACACGCGGTTCATCCAGGGTGTTCGCCACGCCGTGTCTTCCGCAAACAGCCTTTGCATATCGACGCAAAGGTGAAGGGCGTTTTTCGGCAGCGCGGATTTGAGCCCATTAGCCATCACAGGTTCCCTCAGGCCGCCGGGATCACACACCGAGGAGCCGGATATTCTATTGCGGCGCCTATCAAAGTCGAGCCGGCCTCCCCCTTGTTCCCGCTTAGCGTCTTGTATCGGTTCACACCTCAAAGACGCGATAGGGTGTATCGCCCAGGGTGCGCAGAACGGGCAGGGCGACATTGTAGACGGGCACGCCTCGGGCGGTGCGGCCCTCCGGGGCGCCGCGGTGGGCGTGGCCGTGGACCACCAGCTTCACATTCTCATAGCGGTCGATGACCTCGGCCAGGCGTGACGAGCCTAGGAAGGCGTGGATCTCGGGCGGTTCTCCGACCACAGTGTCCACCACCGGCGAATAGTGCAGCAGAACCACGCTGCGCTCGGTGCGCAGGGTGCGGATCGAATTCTCGATCACATTGGCATCGTCCACCGCCTCCTGGACAAAGTGCTTGATTGACGCCTCGCCGAAGGAACTCAGCATGTAGCGCCCGAATCCGCCGATGAAGCCCTTGCCCCCCGCAAAGCCCACGCCCTCGATTTCATAGGCTTCGCCGGTCAGCATCCTGACCCCGGCCGCGGACATCAGGCGGACCACCTCTTCAGGCTGGCCGCATTCATGCTCATGATTGCCCAGGACGCCCACCATGGGAATTCGGCAGGCGCGCAAATCCGTCAGCAGGTTCTCGACTTCGGCCGTCTTGCCGAAATTCACCATGTCACCGCACAGGCACAGGACATCGGCGTGTTCATGCACCCGGCCGAACAGTTCGCCGTAGGCATGGGGAGGGGTCTCGCCGACATGCAGATCGCCCACAGCGGCGACGCGAAGCTTCCGCGCCGGTCCCGTCTCCATGCCCGGCTGCGGCGTTTGAACGTCTGCTGGCGGCCCTGCTGACGGCGGCGCTTCAGGCGACGGGGTCATGGCGCTCCTCCAAGCCTTTGCCGACAACATCGCCGAAGCCCCATTCGGCGATGTCGGCGATATAGTCACGCGGGCTGAACAGCCGACCGCGGCACACCTTCACGCGCGGCGCCGGCAGATCGACCTGAGCCTGGAGCCTTCCCGCCAGTTCGGTCATCAACCAAGGAGGGACGAGCCCTCGTTCGGTGGGATAGGCGAAACGGAAGTTGAGCAGATGCGCCATCAGCACCTCCCAATAGAGATCCATCTGATCCAGCAGAGACTTCCAATTGATCGCGTCCGCCTGCTTCAGAATGACGTGGTTCACATCGGCGCCGTCGTAGCGATAGCGATCCTGGATGAAGACCTTGGACAGGATCAGGGCCGTCGGCGGGGTGATGGTCACCTCATGGCCATAGACGGTGATCCGGTCTTCGCCGAACCAGCTGTCAGACACGGCGATGGTGCCGTTGGACATGGCGAAGATGACGTCGAAGAAGTGGCGCTCGTCCTTCCAGACCTTGGCGATCCAGCGTTCGTCCTCGACGTCTGTGCGATAGCCGCGCTTCTGGAAGAAGGCGAGGATGCGGGGGTAGTCGCCAGGCTTGCAGAAGACGTCCAGATCCTTCGTCGGCCGCCGGATGCCGGTGTAGGCGGTAACCGCATAGGTGCCTGACAGCAGGAAAGGCACGCCGGATTCCTTCAGCAGGCGCAGGCTTTCCTCATAGAAGGCCAGGGCCTCAGGAGGCGGCTCAAAGGCGGGCTCGTCGATGATGTCGGACATGCATGGCTTCCAGCGAAGCCATGGAAACGGCGTCGTGGCGAGGACAGTTCCGCTCTGGTGCGGTCGACGCCGCCGTACAGGCCGGTTCTTGGGCATGGCGGGAATCTCGAACACGCCGCGACAGCTGCACCTGGATGCAGCGAGTAATCGCCCAACATGACCGCCGTTCGAAGAGGCGTGAAACCATAAGAGCCGTGAAGTATTAAATTGTTTGATCCAAGCTCTGCATTGGGAAGGGGACTGACTATGGACGTAGCGTCAACCACAGTGCGGCTGATCCTGCGCCCGCTGCATGGGATCATTCTGGCCTTTCCCATTTCTCTGTTCAGCGCGGCCTTGGCGACGGACATCGCTTATCTGCGGACAGCGGAGATTCAGTGGACGAACTTTTCGGCCTGGCTCATTGTCGGCGCGTTGGTGTTCGGCGGGCTGGCCCTGGCCTGGGCCTTGGTCGCCCTGTTTTTAGGTCGCGGCCAACCGGGCGAGAAAGCGCGTCTGGCTCATCTGGGGGCGGTGGCCCTCATGTGGCTTCTGGGGCTGGTCAATGCTTTCAAGCACAGCCAGGACGCCTGGAGTTCGGTGGGCGCCTTCGGGCTGACATTGTCGATCCTGTGCGCGGTCTTGGCGCTCGCGGCGGGCGTCATCGCCTATTCCAGACCCGCACCGGGAGAAGCGCGATGACCCGGTCAACCGTGGGCGTCGTCGCCCTGACGCTGCTGCTGGCGGCGTGTGGAGCCGGCGACCCGAAACTGAACCAGACGGGTCCTGAGCCCGACCTGCCGGGGATCCGGCAGACCCTGGTCCCGCCGATGCGGATTGCAAAGCCGATCGGGTGGGGGGACGGCACGCCGTCCGTACCGGCCGGCTTCACCATTACGGCGATGGCGACCGATTTTCAGATACCGCGTCAGATGCTGGTGCTGCCCAATGGGGACATCCTTGTCGCCGAGGGTCGGGGAGGGGGGGCGCCCGCGCTGCGGCCCAAGGACGTGATTGCGGGCTTCATCAAGAAGCAGGGCAATACGCAGGTCGACAGCGGCAACCGCATTACGCTGTTGCGGGACGCCGACAACGACGGCCGCCCAGAGGTGCGCAGCATCTTCATCGACAATCTGAACGCGCCCTACGGCATGGCCTATGTCGACGGGTTCCTCTACGTCGCCAATCAGGACGCGCTGCTGCGCTTCTCCTATCAGCCCGGCCAGACCCGCATCACGGCGCCGGGCGAACAAGTCACGGCCCTGCCGTCGCGGATCAATCACCACTGGACCAAGTCGCTCGCGGCCAGCGCCGACGGCATGACGCTCTACGTCGGCATCGGCTCGAACAGCAATATCGGTGAGCGCGGTCTGGCGCTGGAAGAGGAGCGGGCGGTGGTCTGGGCCATCGATCGCGCCACCGGCGCGCGACGCACGGTGGCGACCGGCATCCGCAATCCCACCGCTCTGGCCATCGAGCCGCAGACCAGCGCGCTCTGGGCCGTGGTCAATGAACGGGATGAGATCGGCCCGCAGCTGGTCCCTGACTATCTGACGTCGGTGCGCGAAGGCGCCTTCTACGGCTGGCCTTACAGCTATTGGGGCGACAACGTGGATCCTCGCGTGCGGCCCCAGAATCCCGAATTGGTGGCCCGGGCCGTGGTTCCCGACTACGCCTTGGGTTCACATGTGGCGGCCCTGGGGCTGACGTTCGTCACGGATGGCGGCTTCGGCGGCGGCTGGTCGCAAGGCGCCTTCATCGGCGAGCACGGCAGTTGGAACCGCCAGGATTTGTCGGGCTACAAGGTCGTCTGGGTTCCCTTCGCCAATGGTCGCCCGTCCGGTGCGCCTGTCGATTTCGTCGCTGGTTTCCTCACCGATGACGGTGAGGCGCGGGGCCGGCCTGTCGGCGTGGTCTTTGATCCCGTCAGAAGGATCCTCCTGGTTGCGGACGATCTTTCCAACACGGTCTGGCGCATCGCCCCTCAGCGCGCGACGGCCTCGCAGCCCGCGGTTGAACCTGACGCCGCTCCCGTTCGTTAGCGGCCCATGTCCGTCATCCCCTGGACCCCCTATTGCGGGCCCGCGCCCGATCCAGCCGACGTGCTGGGACGCTGGAACGGAGACCCGCTTCTTCTGGCGGTCCTGGTCGCGGCGACGGTCGGCGGGCTGATCGCGTTGCGGGACCGCCGGCGCGCTCCCAGCTTTCTAGCGGCCATGGCGATCCTGGCGGTGATCTTCGTGTCGCCGCTGTGCGCGCTCAGCTCGGCGCTTTTCACGGCGCGGACGCTGCACCATCTGCTGCTGTTGCTGGCCGCCGCGCCCTTGCTGGCCTTCAGCCTCCCGTTGCCGAAGAGGCCGCGCCTCGCTGCGGCGACGGCGGTTCAGGCCCTTGTCTTCTGGGCCTGGCATGCGCCGGACCTTTACGCCCAGGCCCTGTCGAACGATCTTGTCTACTGGATCATGCAACTGACCATATTGGGAACGTCTGTCTGGTTTTGGGCGGTCATCCGGGCGTCGAAGATTCCGACAGCGGTCGCCAGCCTGCTGGCGGCCATGCTGCTGATGGGCCTGTTGGGCGCGCTGATCGTCTTCGCCGGCGAGGCGCTTTATGCGCCGCACTTCGCCTCAACAGGAGCCTGGGGGATGACCGCCCTGGAGGACCAGCAGGCGGCGGGTCTGATCATGTGGGGCCCGGCGGCGACGGCCTATCTGGCGGCCGCCCTCTTCCGGATCGACGCCCTGTTCCGCAGCTCCAAGACGGTTCCCGGCCCATGATCGACCGGCTGATCGCACAGACGCTGGAATGGGCGGCGGGACATCATGACGAGGGGCGTTACTCGCCTGTCGCGATCTGGTTTCACTGGGCGATGGCGGGGCTGGTCTTCTTCCAGTTGGGCTGGGGCTGGTGGATGGGACGGCTGCCGGTCGGCGGGGCCAAGGTCGCGGCCTATGAGGTGCATTTCGCGGTCGGCGTCCTGATGCTTCTGCTGGTCATCGGGCGTCTCTCCTGGCGGCTTTTCGCTCCAGATCTGATCAATGACGCCGACAAGCCGGGATGGCAGAGCACAGCGGCCGACCTGACCCACTACGTCTTCTACATCTGCCTGTTCGGCCTGCCCCTGTCGGGATGGGCCATGATCTCGGCGACGGCGCGCGACACCTCGCTGACGGCGGCGGGCCTCATCCCCTGGCCCTTGTTGCCGATGCAGACCCTGTCGAACACCCAGCTATGGGCGATCGAGGCGACGGCGGAGTGGATGCATTGGGGCATGGTGCTGGCCCTGCTTCTGATGATCCCGATCCATGTGGGAGGCGCGCTCAAGCACCATCTGATCGACCGGGACGACGTGTTTCACGCGATGCTGCCGGTCGCGCCGCAGCTGAAACCGAAGCGGACGCGCTGGCAGAGGCGCTGGCGGGCGCTTGAGAAGCGGGTTGGCCGGACAGCCATTCAGCTATGGCGCGGGCTTCTGGGTCCGTCAGCCGCTGGACGGCCGCCGCCATGACGCCGCGCGGGTCGTTGCGCCGTTCTCCTGATCGCCAGCGGTCGATCTGTTCCAGCGTGTAGGCCGCCGGTTGTCCGGCCACGACCGGCTGGCTGTCGCCCGCACCCTGGCCCTGTGCGCCATGGCAGGCGGCGCAGGCCGTGACGCCCCGGTCAGCGTCGCCGTGCAGCCAGATTTGGGGTGCGGCGGTGAGCGGGGCGTCCGGGTCTGGCGGTGATGGCAGGCCGGCGTACCAGGCGGCGACCTTCTGTCGGCCATGCTGATCCAGTCCGCGGGCCACCCGCGTCATGACGTCATCTGAGCGCAAGCCGTTGGCGTAGTCCTCCATCTGTTTCCGCAGATAGCCCTGATCCAGCCCTGCCAGGCGCGGCGTGGACACGCCGTCGCCCTGACCGTCCAGACCATGGCAGCTGAAGCATGCGTTGTCGGCGCCGCCCGGTCCTCCCCCCATGGCGATGATCTGGCCTGAGGCGGAAAAGGCGCGGTCGGTCACGCCTGGCTTCGCATCACAGCCGGTGGCCAGCCAACCGAGGGCGAGAAGAGGGAGCAGGGAGCGCACCCCGTTCCAACACCGCCCTGCGGCGCCGGTTCCGTGGCGGAAGGGAACTCCCGGCCAGTCGGGGGATTGGTTGTGGTGAAGCTGTAAAGGGCGGGCGTCATCATGCCGGAACGATGCGCGACTTAGCGGGGGAACCTTCGATGCGGCTGGCCGTCGGCGGACTGGCGCTGCTGATGCTGGCCGCCTGCGCGGACAAGACCGGTGCGCCGCGGGCGTTCGCAGGGGCCGACCCGGTCGAAGGCTTGCGATTGATCGACCGCCACGGTTGCGCCGCCTGCCACAGGATTCCGGGCGTCGCCTGGCCCGAGGGACGCACCGGCGGTTCCCTGGCGGGTGTCGGCGCCCGGCCGATGCTCGCCGGACGGCTGCCCAATCAGCCCCGGGTGATGGCGATCTTTGTGCGTGATGCGTCGTTGCTGGCGCCTGACATCGGCATGCCGCCCATGCCGCTCACCGAAGCCGAAGCCCGCGATGTCGCGGCCTACCTCTATACGCTCGATGATGATTGAGCTCTCCGACTTGCCCGGGGGCTGGCCGCCGCCCGTTCTTGATCCGGCGGGGCCGTTCGCCGGGCCGGTCGCGATGGTCGCCTGGGTGCTGTTCGTCATGGCCGCCGTGGTGATGGTCGTGGTTCTGGCGGCGTTGGGCATAGCTCTGTTCGGCCCGCGTCGCTGGAGGCGGCGGGTGGCCGGCGAGCGGCTGGTGTGGATCGGGGGGCTGGTGTTTCCCGTGGTCGTCCTGACGGGCCTGCTGGTCTACGGCCTCGGCGTCACAGCCCGTTTCTCAGACGCGCCGCGCGCTGGCGAGATGCGCGTGCGCGTCACCGGCGAGATGTGGTGGTGGCGGGTCGCCTACCTCGACGATCAGGGGCGGGAAACCGTTCAGGACGCAAATGAGGTTCACGTTCCGGCCGGTCGTCCGATTGTTCTGGAGCTGGAGAGCGCGGACGTGATCCACAGCGTCTGGATACCGCGCCTCGGCGGCAAGACGGATATGATCCCCGGCCGGCGGAACTTCATGCGCATCCAGGCGGATCAGCCGGGCGTCTATGCCGGTCAGTGCGCTGAATATTGCGGCGGGCCGCACGCCCTGATGGGACTGGTGGTGGTCGCCCACGATCCGGCGGACTTCGCTGCCTGGCGCGCCAAGCAGGCGGGCCCGGCGGCGCTTTCGTCAATGCCCGGCGCGGCGGTTTTCACCGCTTCCGGGTGCGGCGCCTGCCACACGATCAGGGGGACCGAGGCCAACGGACTGGCCGGGCCTGACCTGACCCATGTCGGATCGCGTCAGACTCTGGGGGCGGGCATCTTGCCGAACAATCAGGGGACGATGGCCGGCTGGATCGCCGACAGTCAGGGCTTGAAGCCCGGCAACCGCATGCCGTCCTATCCGGTGTTGACCGGGCAGGAACTGCGTGATGCCGCCGCCTATCTGGACAGTCTGAAATGACGTCGGAGACCGGCTTCGATGTCGGTAAATACGACCGCTTTCCCACCAGCGAGCCTCGGCCCGAGGACGAACTGGAGCAACTGGAGCAGGCCTGGTGCGGGCCGCGCACGCCAGGCGAATGGATCACCGCGACCAACAACAACATCATCGGCGTCTACTACGTCGGTGCGGCCATGCTGTTCTTCGTGCTGGCGGGGGTTCTGGCCCTGCTGATGCGCACCCAGCTGGCCCTGCCGATGACCGGCTTCCTGGCGCAGGAGACCTATAATCAGATCTTCACCATGCACGGCACGGTGATGATGTTCCTGTTCGCCGTGCCGGCGGTCGAGGCCCTGGGCGTGCTGCTGTTGCCTCAGATGCTGGGGGCGCGCGACCTGCCGTTCCCGCGCCTGGGGGCCTATGCTTTCTGGGCCTATCTGATCGGCGGCCTGGCCTTCTTCTGCTCCCTGTTCTTCGGCCTGGCGCCGAACGGCGGCTGGTTCATGTATCCGCCGCTGACGGGCATGACCTATTCGCCGGGGATCAACGCCGACTTCTGGTTGCTGGGCATCGGCTTCATCGAGATCTCGGCCATCGCCGGAGCCATCGAGATCATTGTCGGGGTGCTCAAGACCCGCGCGCCCGGCATGACGCTGGACAAGTTGCCGGTTTTCGCCTGGGCCATGCTGATCTTCGCCTGCATGATCATCATCGCCTTTCCGTCGATCATCCTGGCGACCCTGCTGCTGGAGCTGGAGCGGGCGCTCGGCTGGCCCTTCTTCGACCCGCTGAAGGGCGGCGACCCCATGCTGTGGCAGCACCTGTTCTGGTTCTTCGGCCACCCGGAGGTCTACATCATCTTCCTGCCCGCCGCGGGGGCGATGGCGACCATCATCCCCGCCATGTCGCGCACGCCGCTGGTCGGCCACGCGATGGTGGTCATGGCCATGCTGGCGACAGGCTTCATCAGTTTCGGCGTGTGGGCCCACCACATGTTCACCACCGGCATGCCGCAGATCAGCATCAACTATTTCAGCGCCGCCTCCATGGCCGTCAGCCTGCCGGCGGGTGTGCAGGTCTTCGCCTGGATCGCCACCATCGCCGCCGGCAGGATGCGCTTCACCACGCCTGGTCTGTTCGCCGTCGGCGGGCTGATCATCTTCGTCATGGGCGGTTTGACCGGGGTCATGGTGGCCATGGTCCCGTTCGACTGGCAGGCGCACGACAGCTACTTCATCGTCGCCCACCTGCACTATGTCCTGATCGGCGGCATGGTCTTTCCGATGTTTGCGGCCATCTACTACTGGCTGCCCATGTCCAGCGCCCGGCCGTTGAGCGAACGGTGGGGCAAGTGGATATTCTGGCTGATGTTCGTGGGGCACAACGTGGCCTTCATGCCCATGCATCTGACCGGGCTGATGGGCATGCCGCGGCGGGTCTACACCTATCTTCCCGGACGAGGGTGGGACCTGCCCAACTTCATCTCAACCATCGGCGCCTTCATGTTCGGCCTGGCTGTGCTGCTGTGGGTCATCGACATGATCCGCAACTTCCGACCGTTCGGCGCGACCGTGGCCGGTGACATCCATGGCGGTCCTGGCTTGGAGTGGCTGCCCAGCGGCTATTATTCGGTGCGCTCCATCCCGGTGGTGAAGAGCCTCTATCCTCTGTGGGAGCAGAAGGCGTTGGCGCAGGATGTCGTGTCGGGCCGCTACTTCCTGCCCGGCGCGGCGGGGGGCGAGCGCCAGACCCTGGTCACAAGTCCTCTGAACGCCGAGCCGCAATATGTTCTGCGCATCCCCCGTCCTTCGGCCTGGCATGTCTTCGGCGCGATCTTCACGGCGGGCTTCTTTCTGATCCTGACGGTCCAGGCCTATGCCGCCGCCGTCGTCAGCGGCGTGCTGGCCATCTATTGCATCATGCGATGGTGCTGGTTCCTGGACGCCCCGCATCAACGCAAGACGACCGACATCGGCGCGGGCGTCCGCATGCCCAACTATGTCGCCGGCCCGTCCAGCCACGGCTGGTGGGCCATGATGATCGTGCTGATCGTCGGCGGCATGGTCGGTCTGCTCGCGGGTTTTTCCTACATCTTCCTGTGGAGCCGCCGCCCGGACCTGTGGCAGGCGCCGCCCGGCCTTGGCTCGCTCCTGCTGCAACTCGGTCTGCTGGCCGGGGCGGGGGTCTGCGCTCTGGCGGCCCCCCGCGTGCTGCGCGCCGCACGGCGCTGGTCCGCCTCGGCCGCGACGGGGTTGCTGGTGCTGGCCGCCATCGAAGCGATTGCTGCCATGGCTCTGGACGGTCGGGCCTGGTGGATGACCGGGCTGCGGCCTGATGTCTCCAGCCAGGGGGCCTCGGTCTATGCCTTGCTGGGATGGGCGGGGACGTTCGCGGCCATCAGCGGCCTGATGGCCCTCTACATCCTGCTGCGCCGTCTGTTCGGTCATGTGACGCCCGAGCGGCCTTCCACCGTCGATCTGATCAGTCTCTTTTTGGTCTTCACCGCCGCCCAGGCGACGGGCGCCGTGATGCTGGTTCGCCTGTTTCCCGGATCGGGCGCATGAAACGCTGGCTTCTGCTGACGGGCGGCCTGCTGATCTGGGCGGGCCATTTTCTCGGCGTGTATCTGATCTCAAGCGCCGCGGATGTCTGGTCGACGACCGGTGCGTCGGGTCCCCGTCTGCTCGGCGCGGCCTTCAGCTTCGCCTGCCTGGCCGCAGCCATGGGGGTGGCGGCCGTCGTCTGGCGTCGGACGAAGACGTCAGTCGCGGAGGCTGAAGCCTGGGAAGGACGGGTGGGTCTGACAGGCGCCTTGGTCGCTGCGATCAGCATCATCTGGCAGGCGGCGCCGCTCGCATTCTGATCCTTAAGATCGAGGCCGGGCGGCTATCGGGACCGGGCCACGAAACCCGTCAAGAACTGAATCCTGAGCACCGGAAAATGGGACCTCGTTGCCCTTTCATCCGACTTGAGGGCGTTTCAATATTCAAACCGGGCTGGAAACAGCAAAAAATCGTCCGAACACGGACGGCATTGATACGATAATATATTGATTTTTATCTAAAAAAGATGGTGGACGCGACAGGGATTGAACCTGTGACCCCCTCGGTGTGAACGAGGTGCTCTCCCGCTGAGCTACGCGTCCTGGCCGTTTCAGGAGGCGGGGACATAACCCGGTCGCCGCCCGGGCGCAAGCGGTCAGATGCCCGCCGCGCGAACACCCTCCGTCGTCTCGAAATCCGGGTCTCCGGGCAGCCAGGCGACATGACCGTCATAGATGCCTTGATCGAGGATGCCTTCCTCCTTGGCGACCAGAACGGGGACCAGCATCTGGCCGGTGACGTTGGTGGCCGTGCGCATCATGTCGATGATCCGGTCGATGGCGATGATGTAGCCGATGCCCTCCAGCGGCAGGCCGGCCGTTGACAGGGTCAGGGTCAGCATGACGATGCTGGTGCCGGGAACGCCGGCCGTTCCCAGCGAGCCCAGAACCGCCGTCAGGCCGATCAGCACATATTGGGTCAACGTCAGGTCGATCTGGAAATATTGGGCGATGAAAATGGCCGCGATGGCCGGATAGATGGCGCCGCAGCCGTCCATCTTCACATTGGCCCCCAGCGGCACGGCGAATGCGGCGTAGGCTTGCGGCACGCCCAGACGCTCGACCGTCTGGCGCAGGGTGATGGGCAGGGTGCCGAGCGACGAGGAGGTGGCGAAGGCGGTCTGTTGCGCCGCAAAGGCGCCGCGGAAGAAGCTGCGGACCTTCAGCCCGTGCAGCTTCAGCAGGCCGGAATAGACCACCAGGATGTGGAACAGGCAGGCGGCGTAGATGGCGAAGATGAACTTGCCCAGCGGCAGCAGCGCCTCCCAGCCGTAACCGCCGACCACCGAGCCGATCAGGCCGAACACGCCGAAGGGCGTCAGCTGGATCACCCAGCGGGTGATGCGGAAGATGACGGAGGCGCCCTCATCGACCAGCCGCCGCACGCCCTGCGCACGGTCGCCCAGCGCCACCAGCGCGGCGCCGACCAGGGCCGAGAAGAAGATGATCTGCAGCACCTTGCCTTCGCTCAGCGCGGTGAAGGGGTTGCGCGGCACGATGTCCAGCAGGACCTGCAGCGGGGTCGGGATTTCGCGCGCCCTGACCTCGCCCAGCGGCAGGTTGGACAGGCCGACGCCCGGATTAATGATGTGTCCGAAGGCGAAGCCGACCAGCACGGCCAGCAGGGAGGTGACGGCGAACCAGACCAGCGTCCGCACGCCCAGCCGCACGGCCCCCGCGCCTTCGCCCAGCTTGGCGATCGACGAGGCGATGGTGAACAGCACCAGCGGCGCCACCACCATGCGGATCAGGTTCAGATAGATGTCGCCGAGGGGCTGGAGCCAGACGGCGGCCTTCTCTCTCAGGATCAGGCCCGCGAGGATGCCGAGCACGAAACCGGCGGCGGTGCGCTGCCACAGGGGGATGGCGAAGAATCGACGGAGCATGGAGGGCCTGAGCAGGAGAGGGGCCTGCTATCTGTTCTCCCGACCGGCCCGCCGCAACCGCGACGGGTGCAAATGAGAAGATAGAAATTCTAAAGGCTAGGTTCGAATTTCTAAACTCGTACCGTCAGATCATCCAGAATTCCATCCAGTTCGTCGAAGCTGTCGATCAGGGCGTGGCCGCCCAGGTCCGCGGGCGGGATTTCGGTGTAGCCGTAGCTGACGACGACGCAGGGGACGCCGGCGTTTCGGGCGGCGTTCACGTCGGTGGCGCTGTCGCCGATCATGATGGCGCGGGCTGGATCGCCGCCGGCCTTAAGCACCGCCTCGCGGATGTGGGCGCCGTCGGGCTTGCGCGCCGTGACGGCGTCCGGGCCGCAGATGGAGCCGAAGCGGCCGGTCAGCCCCAGAGCATCGGTCAGGGCCAGCGACAGGTCGGTGCGTTTGTTGGTCGCGATGCACAGGGTCGCGCCGCGCGCCGCAAGCCGGTCCAGCGCCTCGACCACGCCGGGGTAGGGGCGGCTGGCGTGGGCGATGTGCGCCAGATAGTCGGCGATGAAGTCCTGAAACAGGGCGTCGGAACGGGCCTCCTCCCAGGTCGCGCCGGCTTCTTCAAAGCCGTGACGCAGCAGGGCCAGCGCTCCGTGCCCGACCAGATGCCGCGCCGAGGACTCGGGAACCTGAGGCAAGTCATGCAGAACCAGAAGCCGGTTCAGCGTGCCGATCAGGTCCGGCGCGGTGTCGACCAGCGTCCCGTCCAGGTCGAAGGCCAGGGTCCAGCCGGTCAGGTCGCGTGTCATAGGCATCTCCCGTCCAGTCCTCCGATGGGCTAGAGCGTGACGGACGACTAACCGCCGGAATGATTCATGACCAGCCGCAGAGCCGCCATCATCCTCGCCGCAGGCCAGGGCACGCGCATGAAGTCGCCCCTGCCCAAGGTGCTGCACCCGGTCGGCGGTCGGGCCATGCTGGACCACGCCATCGACGCCGCCCAGGCCCTGGGCTGCGAGCGGATCGTGGTCGTCGTCGGCAACCATTCGCCCGAGGTACGTGCCCATGTGGTCAAGCGTCTGGGCGAGGCGGCCATTGCGGTTCAGGACCCGCCCATCGGCACAGGCCACGCCGTGCGCGCGGCGGAAGCGGCGCTGAAGGGGTTCGAGGGTCAGGTGGTCATCACCTATGGCGACGTGCCCCTGCTTAAGGCGGCGGACATAGAGCCGGTCTTCGCCGTGACCGAGGGCGTCACCGTCATCGGATTTGAGGCCCGCAATCCGGGCGCCTACGGGCGGTTGGTCATGGACGGTGACACACTGACCGCCATCACCGAGGCCAAGGAGGCGTCGGCGGAGGTTCTGGCCATCACCACCTGCAACTCGGGCGTCATGGCGGCGCCGTCGACCCTCCTGTTCGACCTGCTGGCCGAGGTCAGGAACGACAACGCCAAGGGCGAATACTATCTGACCGATGTGGTCGCGCTGGCCCGCAGGCGCGGCGCCCCGACCCGTGCGGTCATGGCCGATGAAGACGCCGTCATGGGCGTCAACGCCCAGGGCGAACTGGCCGTGGCCGAGGCCCTGTTCCAGAAGGTGCAGCGCGAGACATTCCTGGCCGCAGGCGTGACGATGGCGGCGCCCGACACGGTGCATTTCTCGTTCGATACGGAGATCGGCGCAGGCACGGTCATCGAGCCCTTCGTCGTCTTCGGACCCGGCGCGAAGATTGCGCCCGGCGCGCGCATCCGCAGCTTCAGCCACATCGAGGGGGCGGTGGTCGCCAACGGCGCCGAGGTCGGCCCCTACGCCCGGTTGCGTCCCGGCGCGGACCTGGGCGAGGGGGTCAAGGTCGGCAACTTCGTCGAGGTCAAGAACGTGCGCATGGATGCCGGCGCCAAGGCCAACCACCTGGCCTATCTGGGCGACGGGACGGTGGGCGCGAAGGCCAACATCGGCGCGGGGACCATCTTCTGCAACTACGACGGCTTCTTCAAACACCGCACCACGGTGGGCGAGGGGGCCTTCATCGGCTCCAACAGCTCGCTGGTGGCGCCGGTGACCATCGCGGAGGGGGCCATGGTGGGCTCAGGCTCGGTCATCACCAAGGACGTCGGCCCCGGCGATCTGGCCCTGGGGCGCAGCGCCCAGTTCTCCAAGCCCGGCTGGGCGGCGCGGTTCATGGACACGATGCGGGCGAAGAAGGCTGGGAAATCCAAATGAGCGACCAACAAAAACGCAACGCCGGCGAAGCCGCCGCTCTCCGCGTTGAACCCGGCATGGTCGTGGGCCTCGGCACCGGTTCGACCGCCGCCTGGTTCGTCAAGGCGCTGGCGGCGCGAAACCTGAGCGGCCTGCGCTGCGTGCCGACGTCGGAGGCGACGGCGGAGCTGGCTCGGGAGTTGGGTCTGACCCTGTCGACGCTGGAGGACACGCCGCGCATCGACCTGACGGTCGACGGCGCTGATGAGGTCGGCCCCGGCCTGGCTCTGATCAAGGGCGGCGGCGCGGCCCTGCTGCGTGAAAAGCTGGTGTGGGAGGCGTCAACGCGCTGCCTCTGCATCGCCGACAGCGCCAAGGTGGTGAAGACGCTGGGCGCCTTCGCCCTGCCGATCGAGGTCGTCGCCTTCGGTCACAAGACCACCGCCAACCGCATCGCCGACGTGCTGGCCGACCACGACATCGCCATGCCTGCGCGTGTCCGCAGCGCCGAACGCGGACTGGTCCGCACCGACGGGGGCAATCTGATCTATGACGCCAAATGCGGCGTCATCACTGACCCGGTGCGGCTGGCCGATGATCTGAAGTTGATCACCGGCGTGGTCGAACACGGCCTCTTCCTCGATCTGGCCGATGAGGCGATCATCGGCACGGACGGCGGGGTGGAGATTCTGACGCCCTGAGCGCCGCGTCGGCGATCAGTCCTATTCCTCGGCTAGTCTCTGATGCGCCCGCTGGATTGACGCGGCGATCTCACCGCGGCCCGACCTGAGATTGGCGCGTGTGCGCTCGGCGGCGTAGAGGCCGTTCAGATAGGCGCGGTCCCAGTTGGTCAGACCTTCAGCGGCTTCCGAATTCTCGAAGATGTTGAGCACTGAAGCATAGCCGCTGGTGTCGGCTTCAGGGTCGATCTGGGCCAGAGTGATCATGGCGACATAATCCGCCAGCTGCTGACCAGAAACCCGGCTGACCTGATCAACGTCCAGAATCACGACGGTCCGGAACAGGTTGTCGACGATCTGCGTGCCCAACCGTGTTGATGAGGTGCTGGTCAGCACCGGGGCCATGTCGAGCGGGGAGGAGCAAGATCCGGTGCATTCGCCCGGAATCCGGATCGCGCGCTGACCCGTGAAGGAATCAACGGGCATGCTGACCTGCCACCACCTGACCGGCCGGTCGGAGGCGGCGAAAGTGCGAAGGGCGGCCCCGCCGCGGTCCATGCCGGCACCGCCCGCCCGCAAGGCGCGTCCGCGATCCTGGATGATGCGTTGCGTCAGGCCGTCAGGGTCATCGGTGGCGATGATGATCACATCGGGTGCGCATCCCGGACGCCCGGGATTCAGGCCCACATCTTCAGCGATGGTGGAGACCCGGTCCAGAATGTACTGCGCCGTTTCGGGACGGAGGTTGGCCACGCCGATGCAGATGTCGGTTTTCCAACGGGCGAGGCCGCGATGCCGGTTGGGCGCAGCGACCTCGTTGACGAAGGAACGGATCATGGACTCCAGCGGACGTCCGACGATTTCGATTTCGCCTAGATCCGCCGGCGCGCTCTGAGGCGCGGACTGGGGAGGAGCATCCTGGATTGGCGTGGTCGCCAGCAGCGCCGCGAAAGCCAAGGCAAGCATGGATATCTCCTATTCCCAGAACCTTGTTCAAAGGCTCATGAACCGTGCGCCCTGTCAAAACACGATGGGGCGGTGGAAACCGGGACGGCAAGGAACTACATCCCCTGCATGACCCAATACGACTACGATCTCTTCGTCATCGGCGCCGGTTCGGGAGGCGTGCGTGCGGCGCGGTTGACCGCGCTGGGCGGCAAGTCGGTGGCCATCGCCGAGGAATATCGCGTCGGCGGCACATGCGTGGTGCGCGGCTGCGTGCCCAAGAAATTCATGGTCATGGCGTCAGAGGTCAGCCACGCCCTGCATATCGCCGAGGGCTATGGCTGGTCGTTCGACAAGGCGACCTTCGACTGGCCGACTTTCCTTCAGGCCAAGGATGTCGAGATCGCGCGTCTGTCGGGCCTCTACGCCGCCAACCTGGGCAAGGCGGGGGTCGATCTGGTGCATGGGCGGGCGGTTCTGACCGACGCCCATACGGTGCAGATTCTGGGCAAGGATGGTTCAGCCGAGCGCACCATCACCGCCGAGAATATCCTGGTGGCCACCGGCGGCCGTCCGTGGAAGCCCGAGGACCTGCCCGGCGTCGAGCACGCCATCACCTCGGAAGAAGCCTTCCATCTGCCGGAACTGCCCAAGCGCATCCTGATTGCGGGCGGCGGCTATATCGCGGTGGAGTTCGCGGGCATCTTCGCCGGTCTGGGCGTGGATACGACCCTGATCTATCGTGGCCCCAACATCCTGCGCGGCTTTGACGACGATGTTCGCGCCCATCTGGCGGGCGAGATCGAAAAGCGCGGCATCAAGGTCATCCTGGGCTGCCAGCACACCTCGATCGAGAAGACGGAGACCGGTCTGGTCAGCCATCTGGCCAACGGCATGACCATGGAACATGACGTCATCATGTTCGCCACCGGGCGGGTTCCCTACGTCAAGGGGCTGGGTCTGGAGACGGCGGGCGTCGAACTGACCGCCGAGGGCGCGATCAAGGTCGATGAACTGTCGAAGACGACGGCGGACAACATCTGGGCCATCGGCGACGTCACCGACCGTATGAACCTGACCCCCGTGGCCATCCGCGAGGGCGTCGCCTTCCATGAGACGGTTTACAAGAACAACCCACAAGCCTTTGATTATGAAGCGGTCGCAACCGCCGTCTTCAGCCAGCCCCCGGTCGGTGTGGTCGGCCTGTCCGAGAGCCAGGCGCGCCATGCCTGCCCCGGCGAGGTCGATGTCTATGTGACCCGGTTCCGGCCGATGAAATACGCCTTCACCGGTTCTGACGAGCGGGTGCTGATGAAGCTGGTGGTCGACGCCCAGAGCCAGCGCGTGGTCGGCGTCCACATCGTCGGCCCCGACGCGCCCGAAATGATCCAGTTGGCCGCCATCGCCGTGAAGGCGGGCCTGACCAAGGCGCAATGGGACGCCACCTGCGCCGTCCACCCGACCATGGCCGAGGAACTGGTCACGCTGAAGGAGAAGCAGTCTCCGGCGTCGATGGCGGCGGGTTGAGGGCTTTACGTCGGAATTCGTCAGACCGTAACATCAGCGATGCAAGTTAGGGACATCACGTCCCGTCGGTGTTCGGCGCCGGTCGATTGAATGTGTTGGAGTGGTTTTGATGTTTGTCCGCCCTGTTTCTCTGGCCGCGTCGGCGGTTGTGCTCTCCGGAGCCCTGATGCTGTCGGCCTGTGGTTCGGGCGAAGGCAAGGCTGAAGGGCCCGCCGCCGAAACCGAGGCCGTCGCGCCGGCGTCCGCATCCGCCGCGCCTGAAGCGCCGCAAGCGGTTCCGGCCGTCTTTGACCTGAGCCAGGTCCCCATCTCGACGGCTGATCTGGGCGCCTTCCCATATGTGCCTGTGACGTCGGGCTATGAGGTCAGCGACGAGAAGACGATGGACCTGGCCGCCTTTCCCATCTGGACCGGCGCAGGCTTCCAGATCGTCGAAGGCAAGGTCCGCATGGCCGAGTCGGGGACGCCGGAGGGCAAGGAATACTCTCGTCTGGAGTTCGAGCGCGGCATCGAGAACGCGATCAAGGCGGCAGGCGGCGTCCGCATCGCCAACGGCGTTGCGCCGAATGAACTGATCGAGAACCTGCCCGAGACCCTGCGCAACGACATGAGGCTGGGGCTGGGACCGGTCTATGGCAATCCCTTCACCTCCTATGTCATCCGCCGCCCCGACCGCATTATCTGGGTGCAGGTGGTTTCAGACAGCAACCGAAGCGCCTGGACGGTGGTTGACGCGCCAAACGGCTGATATCGCAACAATAGATGGGGCGCATCGTTGTCCGAAGGACGACGAGCGCCTATCCTATGGGCATGAATATGCGTTGGACCCCTGAATCCTGGAGACAAAAGCCCGTCGTGCATATGCCGACGGACTATCCAGACATGGCTGAATTGGGCCGAGTTGAAGACGAGCTGCGGGCCATGCCTCCGCTCGTGTTTGCAGGGGAGGCGCGTCGTCTCACCGGCCATCTGGCTCAGGTGGAGGCGGGCAACGCCTTCCTGTTGCAGGGCGGCGACTGCGCCGAGAGCTTCAAGGAGTTCTCGACCGACAACATCCGCGACACCTTCCGCCTGATCCTGCAGATGGCCGTGGTCCTGACCTTTGCGGGCCGCAAGCCGGTGGTGAAGGTCGGCCGCATCGCCGGCCAGTTCGCCAAGCCGCGCTCCTCGCCGTTGGAGCAGATCGACGATGTCGAACTGCCCAGCTATCGCGGCGACATCATCAACGGCATGGGCTTCAACCCCGAAGAGCGCCTGCCGGATCCCCAGCGTCTGCTGAAAGCCTATAATCAGTCGGCCTCGACGCTGAACCTGCTGCGCGCCTTTGCGGGCGGCGGCTATGCGGACCTGTACAACATCCACCGCTGGACCCTGGGCTTTGCGGATCAGGGCGTCGGCGCCCAGTACCGCGAACTGGCCGAGAAGATCACCGAGGCCCTGGCCTTCATGGAGGCGGTCGGCGTCACCCCCGACACCCACCCCGACCTGAGCCGCGTCGAGGTCTTCACCTCGCACGAGGCCCTGCTGCTGAACGTCGAGAGCGCGCTGACGCGGCTGGACGGCGCGTCCGGCGAATGGTTCGACACCTCGGCCCACATGCTGTGGATCGGCGAGCGCACCCGCCAGCTGGACGGCGCCCACGTCGAATTCATGCGCGGCATCAAGAACCCCATCGGGGTCAAGTGCGGCCCGACCATGGAGGCGGATGACATCCTGCGCCTGATCGACGCGCTGAATCCGGAGAACATCCCCGGGCGTCTGACGCTGATCGGCCGCTTTGGTTCGGACAAGGTCGGCGAGCGCCTGCCGCGTTTGATGAAGGCGGTGAAGGCGGCGGGCAAGCGGGTGATCTGGTCGATCGACCCGATGCACGGCAATACGTTGAAGGCGTCGAACGGCTACAAGACCCGGCCGTTCGACCGCATCCTGGGCGAGGTGAAGACCTTCATCGACGTGGCCGAGGCCGAGGGCGTCCACCCCGGCGGCGTCCATCTGGAGATGACCGGCCAGAACGTCACCGAATGCCTGGGCGGCGCCACCGCCGTGACAGAGGACGATCTGTCGAGCCGCTACCACACCCATTGCGACCCGCGCCTCAACGCCGATCAGGCGCTGGAGCTGGCCTTCCTGGTGGCGGAACGGCTGAAAGCGGGGCGCCTGTCCCGATCCGAAGCGGCCTGATCCGATGGCCGGGGCTTCTTTAGAAGGCGTCGGCCGACCCAAAGGGGACGAGGCGCCGGGACGTTGCGCCTATCAGGGCGCGCCGGGCGCCTTCAGCCATGAAGCCTGCATCGACCTGCGCCCGTGGGACGAGGCGGTGGCCTATGACACCTTCGAGGGCGCGCTGGCGGCCTTGCAGGCGGGGGAGGTGGGCTGCGCCCTGATCCCCGTCGAGAACTCGACCATAGGCCGGGTCGAACCCGCCGCCAGTCTGATCGAGGCGGCGGATATGGTCGTCGTGTCCGAGGTCTGGCGGCCTATCCGCCTGGCCCTGATGGCGCCGCACGGGGCGCGTCTGGCCGACATCAAGACCGCCGAGAGCCATCCGGTCGCTCTGCGTCAGTGCGCGGGTTCGTTGAAGGCGCTGGGGCTTGAAGCGGTTGAGGTGTTCGACACCGCCGGCGCCGCCCGCGCCGTGGCCGAGGCGGGCGATCTGACCCGCGCCGCCGTGGCGCCGGTGCGCGCGGCCGAAGTCTATCAGCTGTCGATTCTGCGCAACGATCTGCAAGACATCGCCGATAATCGCACGCGTTTTCTGCTGTTGAGCGCCAAATCGGCTTGACGACGCACGTTCATTGCGTCCACTGAGGCGCATGGCCCGCCCGCAAGCAATCGCTGCGACGTTTTCCGACCGCGTTTTCGCGGCGTCGGGCCTCTATGCCTACGGCTTTCGATACGCCGGCTGAGGCCGTCGGGGTTCGCTCCTGACCGCCTCGCCGGCGACCGTTCCGTGACGGAACGGCGGCTTGCAAAAGACCTCCCCATTGCAGTCTGCATATCGAAAGTCTGAATCATCGTGTCCAATTCCATCACCAAACCCGCCGTCCAGCCCATCGTCCAGACCGTCTGGCCTGACGTGATCGAAGCCAGCCCTGAACACACCGCCCTGGCCGCCCTGCGTCAGGAGATCGACCTTCTTGACGACGAGCTTCTGGCTCTGTTCCAGCGCCGCCTGGCCATCGCCGCCCGTGTCGGTCAGGCCAAGGACGCCCCCGTCGGCCCCCATGTGAAGCTGCGCCCCGACCGCGAACAGCGGGTGCTGGACCGGATGCTCAGCCAGGCTGAACCTGAAAACACCGAAGCCGTGGAATCCCTTTGGCGTCAGATCGTCGGCTGGGGTCTGGCGCGTCAGGGTCGGATGAAGGTTCAGGTCTGGTCTCCAATCGAGCCGACCCGCGCCTTCGACGGCGCCCGCCTGCGCTTCGGCGCCGCCGCCGACATGCGCGCGGTGCGTGATCCGCAGGCGGCGCTGAAATGGGCCTCGGAAGGGCACGGCGTGGCGGTTCTGGCCGTCAATGCGGGCGATCCCTGGTGGACCGGCCTGCGCCGCGAATGGTCCAACCTCAGCGTCTTCGACGGCTTCGGCGGCGAGACGCCCAGCGCCCTGGCCGTGGGGCGCATCGACCCCGCCGCCTTGCCGACCGGTCGCCGCGTGGTGGTGGATGCGGGCGGCGACGCGGGCGATGGCGGCGGCATCCGTCGTCGTGGACTCGACACCCACCATGGCTGGACCCTGTCGCTGACGGACGCGCCTCTGCCCGTCGGCGGCGACGAAGGCTGCGTCGGCGCCATCATCTAAGTGAGGGATGGGAGGCGGCTCAGCCCGCCTCTGTTTCAGTTGGCCTTGGCCGCCTGAATAGCCGCGTCGATGTCGCGCGGCTGGATGGTCGGGCTGGCCTTGCCGTTGATGATGAAGGTCGGCGTGCCCTGCAGGCCCAGCGTCGTCGCCGTAGTCTGCACATCGGCCAGATGCGAGGCGATGTCGGCCCCGCTCATGGCGGCCTGGGCCTGGGGCAGGACGACGCCCTCGGCCTGAAGGATGCGGTCGACCGTCTCGGGCGTTAGATCGGGTTCGGCCATCAGGGCGCGGAACACCGGCAGATATTTGCCCTGGCGATGTGCGGCCTGGGCGGCGCGGGCCGCATAGTGGGACATGCCGTTGCCGCCGCGGTCCAGGATCGGCCAGTCCTTGAAGACGAAGCGGACGTCGGGGTGAGCCTGCATCATCCGCAGCACCTCTGGCGCCGTCGCCTTGCAGCCGGGGCAGCGGAAGTCGAAGAACTCCACCACCGTCACCTTGGCGTTCTCCGGCCCGAATGATGGGTCGCGGCTGTCGGCGGCCAGAAGCGCCGGATTGGCGGCGACGCGGGCGGTGATTTCGTCGGCCAGACGCTGCTGCTCAACTTCCTGGGCGGCGTGAGCGCGCTCGTTCAGCTTGTCGCTGACCTCTTGCAGGACTTCGGGGTGGGCCAGCAGATAGGAGCGCACGCGGGCGTCGAAATCTCCGCCCGTCGCATAGGGAACAATGGCGGCGACCAAGGCCGCGGTCGCCATCGCCAGCGCCGCCAGACTGACTCTGGTCGGTGACAAGGCGCGGTTCAGGGCGGAATGGGGCTTGTCCGCCGATGCAGGCGGGGCAGGGGGCGTATCGGTCATGAAAGTCCTGAAAAGTCCGGGGTCATCCGCCAGCGGGCACGATCACGGGGCCGCTGTTGCGTCGACTGTTGCGGCGGTCGACGTCATCGACATCGCTCTGGGTCGCGCCAGAGGCGAAGACGATGTCCATGGCGCGGGTCCATTCGGGGGTGCCGCGATCCAGCATGTCGCGGGCGCGCAGGGCGAACTGGGTCGCCTGCCGTTCGGCGCCCATGGCGAAATACATCTCGGCGGTGGCCAGGCGCGCCTCGCCTTCCTTGCCCTGGCTGGAATAGGCTTGAGCCAGCAAGCGCCAAGCCAGGGTGTTGTCCGGCTCCAGAACCGCAGCGCGTTTCAACTGAATGATCGCTTCATCGACCCGGTTGGGATCCTGGGTGGCGATCAGGGCGTGGCCCAGGTTGACGCGCAGAAGCGGCGCATTCGGCTTCAACTCGACCGAGCGTTCGTGCGACGACAGGGCGTCGGCGGGGCGGCCTTCCTCCATCAGAACCTGTCCGCGCAGTTCCCAGAAATAGGGGTTCTCGGGCTGCTCCTGCAGCAGGACGTCGATGGCGGCGATGGCCTTGTCGATCTCGCCGTGGCGATACCAGGCGATGGCGCGGGCGTAGCGGCCGGGCAGGCTGACGTCGGTTTCGGGATAGGCCCGCAGCGTGTCCAGCGGATTGTCCATGAAGGCGTGCATCTTGGCCAGGACCAGGGTGTGCTGGGCCATGCGTTCAGGGCTGTCTTCGTGGCTGTAGTGGTCGGCCTCCGAGACCAGACGGCGCAGGTTCTCGATCCGCTGCGACGACAGGGGGTGGCTGCGGAAATAGGGATAGCGGCGGGCGTCCGAGAAAACCTCCTCGGTGCGGAAGTTGCGCTCGAAGAAGGTGACCAGGCCACGCCCGGATTCGCCAGCCCGTTCCATGGCGCGCGCGCCGGTGTTGTCGGCCTCGCCTTCTTGGTGGGTCATGTAGCGCAGGGCGCTGAGCGTGCCGAAATACTGGCTGTTGCCCAACAGGACCGCGCCTGCGTCGGGCGCGCCGGCGGCGACAGCCAGGGCGCCCAGGGCCATGGTCATCAGCATGGGCTGCATCCCCGCCTGCTGCGCCCCGTCGCGCAGGGTGTGGCGGTTCTTGATATGGCCGGCTTCGTGCGCGACCACGCCCAGCAGTTCGTTCGGATTGCGCGTCCGCATGATCAGGCCGGTGTTCAGGCCCAGGATGCGCCCGCGCGTGGCGAAGGCGTTCAGCTGGTCGTCGTTGATCAGCAGGATCTCGACCTCGGAGGGCTCCAGACCCATGGCGGTGAAGACCGGGTCGGACCATTCGTGGATGATCTCCTCGATCTCCGTGTCACGGATGGCGCTCTGGGCGTTGGCGGAGGAGGCCGCCGCCAGAACCAGTCCGGCGGCGGATATCGCGCATGTCCAACGCTGGACCCAACGACGTGGCCCGTTCTGTCTGGCGTGTCGAGACAGCCGTGTCATGGCGCACTCCTCAAGCCTCAAACGCCCCCCGTTGTCTGATCCTCACAACCTAATCACGGCCTTTCAGCGGCGCCACCAGCCGCGTTTGGCTTTTGCGGGCGGAGCGGTGATCTGGGCGGGATCCTCGGCGATCAGCGCCGCAACGTCCACCTCGGGCTCGGGCGGAGCCACGGGCGCGGCGACGACGGCGGGAACCGGTTCCGGCTCAGCCTCCGGCGCGGGGGCTTCAACAGGCGCAGCAGCAGCGGCGTCGGTTGGGGTCACGTCCAGAGCCACGGGCGCGGTCTCGGGCTCGATCTCGTTCGGTTCGACCGTCGAGTTCTCGCCGATGGCCGAGGCTTCGGTGGCGCTGGCGGAGACCTTGCGGCGCACGCGGCGACGCTTGGGCGCCTCTGCGGCTTCGACGGCGACAGGCGCGGCCTCGACAGCGTCTTCCAGCACTACAGCCATCGGGGTGTCGGGCGAACCGTCGGCGGGCATGCCTTCATTGGTGGCGCGGGCCTCGACCTTGACCGCGTGGGTCAGGTCGTCGCCGTTGCGGTCACGGCCCCGACCGCGTCCGCGACGACGGCGCGAGCGCCCGCCTTCGCGGCCTTCACGGTCGCCCTCGGCGCGTTCGCCATCAGGACGTTCGCCGATTCGCTCTTCGACATCCGCCGCCGTGGCGGACGAAGCGGGAGCGGGCGTGCGCTCGGGATTGATCGGGTCGAACCAGACGTAGGGGTCGTCCAGCGACGGCGTGCGGCCACGCACCCAGAAGAAGGCGTCGCGGTCGCCGCTCTCTTCGCGCATCCGGCGACCGCCGCGACGGCCGCGACGGCGGCGACGGCCGGCCTCGCTGTCATCGTCGTCTTCAGACAGGGCGGGAGCGGCTTCGGTCGAGGCGTCGGCCTCGTCGCGACGTCCGCCGCGACGGCGGCGGCGACGGCCGGCGCCTTCGCCGTCGTGACGTTCGGCGCGCTCGCGCGGCTCGTCATCGTCGGAGTCTTCGCGGTCCAGATCGTCGTCGTCGCCTTCGATGATCTCATCGTCATCGGCGTCGTCATCGGCGTAGAGGCTGTCGTCGAAGTCGTCGTCCAGGTCGATGAAGGCTTCGGGCCGTTCGGCCGGGACGAAGTCCTCATTGGTCTCGGTGCGCTCGATGGCGTGCTCGCCCTGACCCAGGCTGTCATCGATCAGGATGATGACGTTCAGGCCGCGCCGGACCAGCAGGCCATTCAGATAGTCGCGCTTGTGGTTCAGGATATACAGGGCCACGGCGGTCGACAGGCGCAGGTTGACCGTCCCGGCGCCGTTCTTGCCGGCTTCGATATCGACGGCGCGCAGGGTCATCAGGGCGGCGCTTTCGGCCGAGCGGATGCGGCCGGCGCCCTGGCAGTGCGGGCAGGCTTCGGTGGCGCCTTCGATCACACCGAGACGACGGCGCTGGCGGCTGATCTCCATCAGGCCGAAACCGGAGATGCGGCCCATCTGGATGCGGGCGCGGTCCTTGGCCAGGGCGTCCTTCAGCACCTTTTCGACAGTGCGGTTGTTCTTGCCCTCATCCATGTCGATGAAGTCGATGACGATCAGACCGGCCAGGTCGCGCAGGCGCAGCTGGCGGGCGGCCTCGACGGCGGCCTCGATATTGGTCTTGGTGGCGGTGGCCTCGACGTTGCGTTCCTTGGTCGAGCGGCCCGAGTTGACGTCGATGGCGACCAGCGCCTCGGTCTGGTTGATGACCAGATAGCCGCCGGAGGGCAGGGGCACGACCGGCTGATGGATCTGGGTCAGCATCTCTTCGATGCCGTTGGTGGCGAACAGGGGGCGTGCGCCCTGATACAGATGCACCTTCTTCGCCTGCGAGGGCATGAGCACGCGCATGAAGTCGCGCGCTTCCTTGAAGCCCTCGACGCCTTCGACCTGGATGCCGTCGAAGTCCTTGTCGAACATGTCGCGCACGGCGCGGCGGACCAGGTTCTCTTCTTCGTAGATCAGCGACGGGGCGTTTGACGCCAGCGTCGTCTCGCGGATCGTCTCCCACAGGCGCAGCAGATATTCATAGTCGCGCTTGATCTCGGCCTTGGTGCGCTTGGCGCCCGCCGTGCGGATGATCAGACCCATGCCTTGCGGCACCTGCAGGGCGGCGGCGGCGGCCTTCAGGCGCTTGCGGTCGGTGGCCTGGGTGATCTTGCGGGAAATGCCGCCGCCCTTGCCGGTGTTGGGCATCAGCACGCAGTAGCGGCCGGCCAGCGACAGCCAGGTGGTCAGGGCCGCGCCCTTGCCGCCGCGCTCGTCCTTGACGACCTGAACCAGCATGACCTGACGGCGCTTGATGACGTCCTGGATCTTGTAGCGGCGCATCAGACGACGCTTCAGCCGCTCTTCCTCGGCCATGCCGCCTTCATGCTCGTCGTCGGCGCTTTCGCGGCCGAGGTCGTCATGATCGTCATCGTCCGAATGCGCTTCGGCCATGATGGCTTCGCGGTCGGCGACCGGGATCTGGTAATAGTCCGGGTGGATTTCGTTGAAGGCCAGGAAACCGTGGCGGTTTCCGCCGTATTCCACGAAGGCCGCCTGAAGGCTGGGCTCTACGCGGGTGACCTTGGCCAGATAGATATTGCCCCGAAGCTGACGCTTCGAGCGGGATTCAAAGTCGAATTCCTCGATTTGACGTCCCTCGACGATGGCGACGCGGGTTTCTTCCGCGTGGGCTGCGTCGATCAGCATGGTCTTTGACATGAAGGGTCTCTCTCTGGCGCGCTCGGGCCGGACCGGTCGGATCATGTCCGAGGGCCGCGGCGGCTCGCCGAATGGGGTTGGGGCGGGCAGGCGCAGGCGTCATCCCTTCACCACACGCTGGCGCGAGGCCGGCGATGCGGGAGGTGTCGGTCGATAGGGACCGGAGAGGAGCGCTGGCGGTGAAGCCCATGGATTTAGTCGGTCCTGGCCGCGGTCACGCCCTTAAGGCGGTGCGGGCCCGGTCGTCGAACCGTTCGGGCCAGGCCCAGTCGATTCTCGGATCAGTGAAAAGTCAGGCCGGCGAGGAGGGCGCGTCCATCCCCGAACAACTCAGGGAACGCGATCGTTCGCAGACTGACGGAGCATAGCCGTCAGATTGATGAATTAAAAGCGTTTCGCATCTTAACCGCTTGGCCATGACCGCCATTCATCATGGACGAGAACCCTGAAGTTGGATCTCCGTCAGAATGGTCGGACAGTTGCGTACCCGATTGGCCCATATGAATCCCCGGCAGTGGGCGACGATGATCGTCGTCCTGCTGGTGTTCTGCGTTGCGCTGGTCGCGGCGGGCAGGGCGCTGGCCACCGGGGCGATGGGCGAGGTTCTGCGCGTCCGCTTCGGCGGCGACGCCGAGAGGACGCGCGTGGTCGTCGATCTGGACCGCACGACGCGCGGTGAAGTCATCAGCACGGGCGATGACGGCCAGGTGGTGGTGGCCCTGTCGGGCATCACGCCGGGCAGGAACCGTTCGGGCGACGGCCAGGGCATCGTCCGTCGCTGGCGGGTGGCCGGATCCGGCGCCGCCTCGCGCATCGAGCTGGACCTGGCGGGCGGGGTCGAGATCGAGCGCCGCTTCCTGCTGCCGCCGGGCGACGGCATCGACCACTTCCGCTATGTCATCGACCTGAAGACCACCGGACGACCCGCCGTCGTGCGCGCCGAGCGTGCGCCGCGTCTGCCGACCCCGCGCACCGAACGCCCCCTGATCGTCATCGACCCTGGCCACGGCGGGCGCGATCCCGGCGCAGCGGGGGCGCACACCAATGAAAGCGCCGTCACCCTGGCCGCCGGTCTGCTGCTGAAGCAGGAGTTGGAGCGCACGGGTCGTTATCGCGTGCGCATGACCCGCGACAGCAATGTCTATGTGGGGCTGGACCGCCGGGTGGAGATCGCCCGGGCGGCGGGCGCCGATCTGTTCATCTCGCTGCACGCCGACGCCATCGCCGATCCGGCCACGCGCGGGGCCAGCGTCTACACCCTGTCGGAACAGGGGGCGGGCCGGGCCGTGCGCGAGTTCACGCGCGGCGAGAACTGGCAGCAGAACCTGAACCTGCCGGGGCGCGACGCCTCGGTCGACCGCATCCTGCTGGACATGACCCAGCGCGCCACCCAAAACCGCTCGGCCCGTCTGGCCCGCACCCTGCTGACCCAGATCGAGGAGGCGGACCATCCGTTGCTGCGCCGCAGCCACCGCGACGCCGGTCTGGCCGTCCTGCTGGCGCCCGACGTTCCGGCCGTGCTGCTGGAGATGGGCTATATGACCAATCCCGAGGACGAGCGGCTGCTGACCGACGCCCGCGCCCGGCGCCGTCTGATTCGCGCCGTCACCGAGGGCATCGACGCCTATTTCCGCGAACCCGAAGCCGCCGTGCAGATGGCGTCGGCTGGCAGGTCCACCCAGCCCTAGGTTTTCGCCGTCAAGACGCGGACGCCCTAGCGAACCTATCCGACGCGGGCTAAACCATGGCCGATGTGCGCCGCGCGGAGCTCCAGGTGAAGATTGCCGAACGTTGGTTCGTGAGGGCCGGTATCGTCCTGCTGGGCGCTATTGCGCTGGCGGGGCTTGTGGTTGCGGTCTACGCCGCCTGGCTGTTCCACGACCTGCCGGATGCGTCGGACCTGGCCGACTACCGTCCGGCGACGGCGACGCGGGTCTATGCCGGAGACGGCACCCTGATCGGCGAGTTCTCGGACGAGCGCCGCATCTATGTGCCCTATGAGCAGATCCCCGAGCCGGTGATCCACGCCTTCCTGTCGGCCGAGGACAGCAACTTCTTCCAGCACGGCGGCATCGACGTGTCGGGCCTGGGCCGGGCCATGTTCAAGAACGTCTTCAACGCCGCCTCGGGCCGGCGTCTGGAGGGCGGTTCGACCATCACCCAGCAGGTCGCCAAGAATGTGCTGCTGACCGGCGAGACCAGCATCAACCGCAAGGTCAAGGAAGCCATCCTGTCCAACCGGCTGGAAGCGACGCTGACCAAGGAGCAGATACTCGAATTGTATCTGAACGAGATCTTCCTGGGTTATCGCTCCTATGGCGTGGCGGCGGCGGCCTACAACTATTTCGGCAAGTCGCTGGCTGAACTGACCCCGGACGAGGCGGCCTTCCTGGCGGCCCTGCCCAAGGGGCCGAACAACTATAATCCCAAACGCCATCCTGAAGCCGCCAAAGGCCGCCGCGACTGGGTTCTGGGCGAGATGAACGACAACGGCTGGCTGACAGATGCGCAGCTGGCCGAGGCGCGGGCCAAGCCTCTGACCACCCGTGACGCGCCGCGCCGCGCCGAATACGCCGACGCCGACTTCTTCGTCGAGGAGGCGCGCCGTCAGGCCATCGCCCGCTTCGGCCGTGAAGAGGTCAACCGGGGCGGCTACTACATGCGCACCACCCTGGATCCCGAGTTGCAGTCGGCGGCGCGCGACGCCCTGATGAAGGGGCTTGAGAACTATGACCGGCGCCACGGCTGGCGCGGGGCCTGGGGCACGACCGACTTCGCCGAGGGCTGGCAGCAGGCCGCCCTGCGCGAGACCCGTCCGCCAGAGCGCCGCGCCTGGCAGGCGGCGGCGATCGAGAATGTCGCGGGCAACAGCGTCCGCATCGTCACCGCCCGCGACAACCAGACCGGATATCTGCTGACCGCAGACGCCGCCTGGGCCAACGCCAACCGCCAACTGAAACGCGGTGACCTGATCTTCGTTGAGGCCCGCAACGGCCAGTTCGCCCTGAAACAGGTGCCCATCGTCAACGGCGCCCTGGTGGCCATCGAACCCCAGTCGGGCCGGGTGTTGGCCATGGTCGGCGGCTATTCCTACGGCCTGTCCAACTTCAACCGCGCCACCCAGGCCGAGCGCCAGCCGGGTTCGGCGTTCAAGCCCTTCGTCTATGCGGCGGCGCTGGAGGGGGACTATACCCCGGCCTCGATCGTTCTGGACGCCCCGATCAGCTTCGCCGGCGGGGCCAACGGCGGCCGCTGGACGCCCGAGAACTACAGCCGCCAGTATTACGGCCCCCAGACCCTGCGTCGCGGGCTGGAGCTGTCGCGCAACGTCATGACCGTGCGCCTGGCTCAGTCGGTGGGCATGAACAACATCGTCGATCTGTCGAAAAAGATGGGCGTGAGCGACACTCTGCAGCCCAATCTGTCGGTGTCGCTGGGGGCGGGGGAGACCACCCCCTACCGCCTGACCGCCGCCTACGCCGCCTTCATCAACGGCGGACGTCGGGTCGATCCCTATCTGATCGAAATGGTCCAGGACCGCGACGGCGAGACCATTTTCCGCGCCGACGACCGCCGCTGCCGCGAGTGCGGACGCGCCTTCACCGGCCAGGAATCGCCCCGTCTGGAGGCGCGCGGCCGTCAGGTCATCGACCCGATCACCGCCTATCAGATGAGCTCCATGCTGGAAGGCGTGGTCCAGCGCGGCACCGCCGCCAGCGCCCGTGGCCTGGGCCGCTGGGTCGGCGGCAAGACGGGCACGACCAACGAATACCGCTCGGCCTGGTTCGTCGGCTTCTCGTCCGACATCGTGGTCGGCGTCTTCGTCGGCTTCGATGACAACCGCTCGCTCGGCTATGGCGAGACGGGCACAACGGCGGCGGTTCCGGTCTTCATCGACTTCATGCAGACGGCGTTGAAGGAGCGTCCGGCCCGGCCCTTCGTACGGCCGCGCAACGCCGTCTTCCGCACCGTCAACGGCATAGAGGAAGCCTTCCGTCCCGGCACCGAGCGCCGCCGTGAGGAGGAGCAGCCGGCGCCGCTCCCGACCGGGCCTCAGGAATACAATGAGGTGATCCGCCGCGAGCAGGAGGGGCCGGATCGTCCCTCCACGCCGACGCCCACGCCGCCTGCGCCGACACCGACGCCGCCCAAGCCGCCCGCTGAGGACTTGAGCGGACTGTATTGACCCTCTAGGTAGACCGCTCACGGCGCGCCTGATCCGCAGGCGCGCCGTTTCCATCTTGTTTTCCCTGTCGGTTCGCATGTGGTGCGAACCCGCTGAAGGGAAGACGTTTGTTTCGCAGGAGATTGCGATGAGACCGGATGTCGAGGCCATGAAGGCCGACATCGAGCAGAGCATCGCTCTGCTCAGGAGGCGTCTTTGACTGGGATGTCGCCCTCAGGAAACTGGATGAACTGAACGCCCGGGTCGAAGATCCGACCCTGTGGAATGACGCCGAGCAGGCCCAGGCCGTGTCGCGCGACCGCGCCCGTCTGGCGGCCCAGATCGACGCCGTTCGCGAGATGGAGCAGGGGCTTGAAGACGGCGTCATGCTGTCCGAAATGGCCGATGAAGAAGGCGACGAGGCCACGCTGGAAGAGGCGCGCGCTGCGCTGAAGCTGGTCAAGGAACGCGCCACCCGCGCCGAACTGGAAGCCCTGCTGTCCGGTGAGGCCGACGGCAACGACGCCTATCTGGAGGTCAACTCCGGCGCCGGCGGCACCGAGTCCAACGACTGGGCCGGCATGCTTCTGCGCATGTACAGCCGCTGGGCCAAGGCGCACGGCTATGAGACCACGATCGAGGCGATGGAAGAGGGCGAGCAGGCGGGCGTGAAGTCGGCCACGGTTCTGGTCAGCGGCCCCAACGCCTATGGCTGGTTGAAGTCGGAATCGGGCGTGCATCGTCTGGTCCGCATCAGCCCCTATGACGCGGCGGCCAAGCGGCACACCAGCTTCGCCTCCATCGGCGTCTCGCCTGTCGTGGACGACACCATCGAGATCGACATCAACCCCGCCGACGTGCGCACCGACACCTACCGCGCCTCCGGCTCGGGCGGTCAGCACATCAACAAGACGGACTCGGCGGTGCGTCTGACCCACGGGCCGACCAACACCGTGGTGGCCTGTCAGGCCGGGCGTTCACAGCACCAGAACCGCGAAATGGCGTGGAAGATGCTGCGCGCGCGCCTCTACGAACTGGAATTGCAGAAGCGCGAGGCTGTGGCTCAGGCCCTGGCGGACGCCAAGACCGATATCGGCTGGGGCCACCAGATCCGCTCCTATGTGCTGCAGCCGTATCAGATGGTGAAGGACCTGCGCACCAACGTCGAAACCTCGGACACGGACGGGGTTCTGGACGGCGACCTGGACGCCTTCATGGGCGCGGCCCTGGCGGCGCGTGTGGGCGAGACGCGGGAGTAGGGCGACCGCTTGGCTACACGCTCCGTCACCCTCGGGCTTGTCCCGAGGGCCTACGGCAGGGTCAGTCTCAACCGGTGAGTTCAACCGCTGGCGCTCGATACGGACGCCGTTCGAGCCAGAGGCAGGAATAGGTCCTCGGGACAAGCGCCCGAGGATGAGGGAGGGCATGGGTCAGCCAATCAGGCCGACTTGGCTTCTGCCTTGGCCGCAGACGAAGCCGTCGCAGCCGCTCCGTTCGACGATCCGCCGGGCATGGCGGGCGGCACGGGCTTTTCGGGCTGATAGCGTTCGGGCTTGGCGGCTTCGGCCTCAGCCACAGCCGCGGCGGTCGGCAGTTCGCGCTTGGCCTGGATGGAGCGACCCTGGAACCAGGCGCCCGGCTCGATGGCCAGCTGCTCCTGGGTGATGTCGCCCTCGACGCGGGCCGTGGCCAGCAGGCGGATGGATTTGGCGGTGATCGAGCCGTTCACCTTGCCGCGCACCTCGATCATGTCGGCGGTGATGGCGCCGTTGACCGAGCCGCTCTCGCCGATCATGACCCGGGCCAGATGCACGTCGCCCTTCAGCGCACCGTCGATCTGCACATCGCCGCCGCCCGAGATATTGCCCTCATAACGAACGCCCGCCGACAGGGTGGACAGGTTGGTGGAGCGCGGCGAAGACGCCGGCGTCACGGAGGCGGGACGCGCCGGTTCCGGCATGCGGGCCGGTTCGGGTTCTCGTGAATTCATAGCCGGAATGGTCAGGGCGTTGTCGTCAGACCCCGGCTTGCTCTTGTTGAACATGACTGTCTCCGCCTGATGCCTGTCGATCGGGCGCTCAGTTATGATCAGGTCTCGAGCGGTGGCAAGTTCTGCTTCCGACCGCCGCTCGCCGAGTCACAGCGTCTGAACGGCTTCCAGCATCTCTGCGGCGTGGCCCTTGACCTTCACCTTGCGCCAGACGCGGCGGACCACGCCTTCGCCGTCGATCAGGAAGGTGGCGCGTTCGATCCCCATATAGGTCCGCCCATACAGGGTCTTCTCGCCCCAGACGCCCCAGGCTTCGGTGACGGCGCCGGCCTCGTCGGAGGCCAGAACCAGGTCGAAGTCGTATTTGGTCTTGAACCGCTCAAGCTTCTTCACCGTGTCGCGCGAGACGCCGATCACAACCGCGTTTGCGGCCGCGAACTCCGCAGCCAGTGCGGTGAAGTCCTGCCCTTCGCTGGTGCAGCCGGGCGTGTCGGCCTTGGGGTAGAAATACAGCACCACCTTGCGGCCCTTCAGCGCGCCGGACGACACGGCGGCGCCGTCGCTGGCGGTCATGGCGAAGGCGGGGGCATTCGAGCCTTCAATGATGTCTGTCATCGAGCTTCTCTCTTAAACCGGGCGAACCAGCACGAGCTTCTTCTTGCCCGCCGCCAGTTTGAACACGCCGTCGGCATTGATGTCGGACGCCTCGATCAGGCGGGCGCCGTCGGCGATGACTTCGTCGTTCAGGCGCAGGCCCCCGCCTTGAGCCAGACGGCGCGCCTCGCCGTTCGACTGGCTCAGACCCGCCTTGGTGACGACCGCGGCGATCATGGCGCCGATCACCTCGTCACGCGGCAGTTCGACGGTCGGCAGATCAGCCGACAGCTGGCCCTTTTCGAAGGCGGCTTCGGCGGCGGCGCGGGCGGTCTGGGCGGCTTCGGCGCCGTGCAGCATGGTGGTCGTCGCGTCGGCCAGAGCCTTCTTGGCGTCGTTGATGGCGGCGCCTTTCAGCGCCTCGAACGCGGCGATCTCGGCGTCGCCCAGATCGGTGAACAGGCGCATGAAACGGCCCACGTCGCCGTCTTCGGTGTTGCGCCAGTACTGCCAGTAGTCGAACGGCGACAGGGCGTCGGCGTTCAGCCACACAGCGCCGCCGACCGTCTTGCCCATCTTCTGGCCCGAGGCGGTGGACAGCAGCGGCGTGGTCAGGCCGAAGGCGGCCTTGTGGTCCACCTTGCGGGTCAATTCGACGCCGTTGATGATGTTGCCCCACTGGTCCGAGCCGCCCATCTGCAAGGTGCAGCCATAACGGCGGTTCAACTCCAGGAAGTCCGTCGCCTGCATCAGCATGTAGTTGAACTCGAGGAAGGTCAGGGGCTGCTCGCGGTCCAGGCGCAGCTTGACCGAGTCGAAGCTCAGCATGCGGTTGATGGTGAAGTGGGTTCCGTAGTCGCGCAGGAACTGCAGATAGCCCAGCTGCGACAGCCACTCGTCGTTGTCCAGCATGACGGCGTCGGTCGGACCGTCGCCGAAGGTCAGGAATTTCTCGAACACGCCTTTGATGCCGGCGATGTTCTCGGCGATCTTTTCCTCGGTCAGCAGGGGGCGCTGGGTGTCCTTGAAGCTGGGGTCGCCGACCTTGGTCGTGCCGCCGCCCATCAGGACGATCGGCTTGTGACCCGCCTGCTGCAGGCGGCGCAACAGCATGATCTGGATCAGATGGCCGACGTGCAGCGACGGCGCCGTCGCGTCAAAACCGATGTAGCCCGTGACCACGCCCGATTTCGCCGCTGCGTCCAGTTCGGCCGGATGGGTGATCTGGTGGATATAGCCGCGCGCCTGCATGGTCTTGAGGAAGTCGGAGGCGAAGACGGGATCGGTCATGACAGGTGGGCTTTGCGAGGGGAGGATGGCCGTGTAGCACGGGCGGCGAAAACAGGAACGCACGTCATGACCGATCCGGGCCCCGGGCGGCAAGGGCGCGGCGCAACTGATCGGCTTTTTCAGTCCCTGGGTCTTGGAATCAAATCATGCGCGTTCTGGGTTTCATGACCGGCACTTCGCTGGACGCCGTCGACATGGCGGTGCTGGAGACGGACGGAGAGTCCATCCTGGGCTTCGGTCCCGCAGGCGAGATGAAGCTGGACCCCGAAACGCGCGCGATCATCGAGGACGCCGTCGAAGACGCCCTGGAATGGGGCCGGGCCGAGGACGAGCCTGAATCCTTTGACGACGCGCGCGAGGCGGTGGCCGACGCCCATCTGGCCGCCGCCCTGTCCTTCATGGCGGTGAACGGGGTCAAGGCGCGTGATCTGGACCTCATCGGGGTGCATGGCCAGACGGTGCTGCATGAAGCGCCCGCAGGCGGCCATGTCGGACGCACGGTGCAACTGATCGACGCCCAGGCCGTGGCTGACGGGCTGGGCCTCCGCGTCGCCCATGATTTCCGCACAGCCGATGTGGCCGAGGGCGGGCAGGGGGCGCCGCTGGCCCCGGTCTACCACGCGGCGCTGGTGCGCTGGTCCGGGCTTGAGGCGCCGGTGGCGGTGCTGAACCTGGGCGGGGTCGGCAACATCACCCTGATCCGTTCGGACGGCGAACTGCAAGCCTTCGACACCGGCCCGGCCAACGGCATGATCGACCTGCTGGTGCAGTCGCGCACGAAGAACCGGCTGGACGAAGGCGGTCGGCTGGCGGCGGCGGGGACGGTGGATCAGGCCGTGCTCGACGCCTATCTGGCCCATCCCTATTTCGCCGTGTCCGGGCCCAAGTCGCTGGATCGGTTCGACTTCTCGCTGGAGCCGGTGGCGCATCTGTCGCTGGAGGATGCGGCGGCGACGCTGACCGCCTTCGCCGCCCGCGCCGTGGCCCTGGGCGTCGCCCGCTGCGGCGAACAGCCGAACAAGATCGTGGTCTGCGGCGGCGGACGCCACAACCCGGTCCTGCTGGCCGCGATCCGCGAGACGGCGGGCGTCTCTGTCGCTACTGCCGAGGACGAGGGCTGGCGCGGCGACTCCATCGAGGCGGAAGCCTTCGCCTATCTGGCGGCGCGCAGCTTGATGGGCCTGCCGATCAGCTTTCCCGGCACGACCGGCGTCGCCGCACCCCTGACCGGCGGCCGCATCGCGGAGCCGGGCGAGGCATGAACAGCGAACAGTCGCGGCGTCTGATCGGCGTCGGTTGCGGCATGGGGGCCGGCGCTATGTGGGGCGTGGTCTTCCTGGCGCCCAAGCTGGTCCCCGAGGCGTCGCCCGCGCTGATGGCGGCTGGGCGCTACCTCGCCTACGGCCTGATCGCCGCCGCCCTGATCGCGCCGCGCTGGAAATCTCTGGCCAAGGGGCTGGATGCGCGGGCCTGGCGCGGTCTGCTGGCGCTCAGTCTGCTGGGCAATCTGATCTATTACGCCCTGCTGGTGGTCAGCGTTCACTATGCGGGGGTGGCGGCTTCGGCCCTGATCGTCGGCATGGTGCCGGTCGTGGTCACCCTCTGGGGGCTGAAGGATCCGGGCGCGGCGCCGCTGCGACGGGTCGCGCCGCCTCTGATTCTGGCCGTGGTCGCCGTGGTCCTGATCGGCTCGGAGGCCCTGGGGCGGGCGTCAGGCGCCGAGAGCCATGGCCCGTGGGATGCGGCGATCGGCCTGGCCTGCGCCTTCGCCGCGCTGATTTCGTGGTCGGCCTTCGCCGTGGGCAACAGCCGCTGGCTGGCGAAACTGTCGGGCGTATCGGCGCACGACTGGTCGTTGCTGACCGGCGTGGTCACCGGAGGGCTGTCGATCCTGCTGATCCCGGTCGTTCTGCTGACGCCGGGCGCCGTCTGGGATCAGGGTCAGTGGTTGTGGTTCATCGCCGTCAGCGGCGGCGTCGCTGTTTGCGCCTCCATCATCGGCAACGCTTTCTGGAACCAGGCCAGCCGGATGATGCCCCTGACCATGCTGGGCCAGATGATCATCTTCGAAACCCTGTTCGCCTTCCTGTACGGCTATCTGTGGGAGCAGCGCTGGCCGACGCTGATCGAGGTCGGCGCCATCGTGCTGATGATCGTCAGCGTGGTCTGGTGCGTGCGCGCCCACGGCCCCGCGCAAGAGGTCGGGGCCGCGCACGAACACTAGGTCTCAGATCAGGCCGGGTTTTCTTCCAGACGCTTGTCCAGATAGGCGCCGACGCGGCGTTCGACGGCGCCGATGTGGTCCTGCCAGAAGTGGCTTGCGCCTTCCTCCAGTTCATAGTCGATGACGATGCCCTTCTGGGTGCGCAGCTTGTTGACCACGCGCTCGACCTCGACCGGGGGCACCACCGTGTCCGCCGTGCCGTGCAGGAACAGGCCGGAGGAGGGGCAGGGCGCCAGGAAGCTGAAATCATACATGTTCGAGGGCGGCGATACGGAGATGAAGCCGTCCGTCTCGGGCCGGCGCATCAGCAGCTGCATGCCGATGTAGGCGCCGAACTGATAGCCGCCGACCCAGGTCTGGGTCGCACCAGGGTTGTTGGCCTGCAGCCAGTCCAGGGCGGTGGCCGCGTCGGCCAGTTCGCCGATACCGCTGTCGAACTCGCCTTGCGACTTGCCGACGCCGCGCGAGTTGTAGCGCAGGGTGGCGAAGCCGCGCTGCACGAACAACTGGTGCAGGGTCACCGTCACCGGATTGTTCATATGCCCGCCCGCCTTGGGGTGGGGATGCAGGATCAGGGCGATCGGTGCGTTCGGACGCTTGCCGGGGGAATAACGACCTTCGATGCGGCCGGAGGCGCCGGGCAGGATGACTTCAGGCATGGGCGGAGCAGATTTCCCTGTTCAAATGTCGTTTCGCAACTGCGTAATACTTGACCAACGCAGTAGGACTTTCTAAGTCGAGCCTGCGTGTGTGCGCTGTCGTGAAGGCGCGGGTTCTAGCACAGGAGCCCGGAATTGCCCGCAAATTTTGAAGGTGCAGGATGCGACTGTCGACCAAGGGACGATACGCCGTGATGGCGATGGCCGATCTGGCCAAGAACGGACGCACTGATGACGGTCGCGACCGGGCCGTTTCTCTGGCCGAAATCGCCCTGCGTCAGGAAATTTCCCTGAGTTATCTGGAGCAGCTGTTCGCCCGCCTGCGCAAGAATGAGCTGGTGCGCAGCGTGCGCGGACCGGGCGGCGGCTATCGCCTGGCCAAGGGCGCGCATGAGACGGTGGTGGCCGAAATCGTCCTGGCCGTCGATGAGCCGATCCGCGCCACGCGCTGTGTGGGCCATTCCTCGCCCAAGGGCTGCATGATGGCCGGCGAACGCTGCATCACCCATAATCTTTGGGAAGACCTGGGCGACGAAATCCACCGCTATCTGGCCGGCGTCTCTCTGGAGGACGTGGTCCTGAACCGCACCGGCGAGCGCCGACGCAGGGCCGATGAAGGTCTGGGAGCTGCGGCATGACCCCCGTCTATCTCGACTACAACGCCTCCGGCCTGGTTCGGCCGGAAGTTCAGGATGTGATGGCCAAGGCTTTGGCTGACAACGGCAATCCGTCGGCGGTGCATGCGGCGGGGCGTCGGGCGCGGGCGCGCATCGAGACGGCGCGGGCGCAGGTGGCCGATCTGGTCGGGGCCGATCCCACGGCTGTGATCTTCTCCAGCGGCGGCACGGAATCCAACGCCCAGGCCGTGGCCAGCGCCCTGGCGGCGGGCTGTCAGCGGCTGCTCGTCGGCGCGACGGAGCATCCCTGCGTGGCTGAGGCCGCCGCCATGTCCGGCGTCGCCGTCGAGGTCCTGCCGGTCGATGTGGAGGGCGTGGTCGATCTGGTCTGGCTGGCCGAGGCGCTGCAGCGTCCGGGCCGGGCCGTGGTCGCCATTCACCATGCCAACAACGAAAGCGGCGTCATCCAGCCGATCATAGAGGCTGCGGCGCTGGTGCGGGCGGCGGGCGGCTGGCTGCATGTCGACGCCATCCAGTCGGCGGGCAAGATCCCGGTCGACATGCGCACGCTGGACGCGGACACCCTGACCCTGTCGGCGCACAAGCTGGGCGGGCCGCAAGGCGTCGGCGCCCTGGTGCTGAAGGCCGGTCTGGACGCGGTGCGCATCCTGCACGGGGCCGGGCAGGAGCGGGGCATGCGCGCAGGCACGGAGAATGTGCCCGGCATCGCCGGTTTCGGCGTCTCGGCCGACTGCGCCGCGCGTGATCTGGGCGCCGCCATGGCCCATGCGTCGTGGCGCGACGCCGCCGAGGCCAAGGTCAAGGCGGCGGGCGCGACCATCATCGGCGGCGCAGTCGACCGCCTGCCCAACACCTTGTTCATGGCGGTCGAGGGCTGGGACAGCCCGCAGCAGCTGATCACCCTGGATCTGACGGGCGTCATGGTCTCGGCGGGCAGCGCCTGCTCCTCGGGCAAAACCAAACCTTCAAAGGCTATTTCGGCCATGGGTCTGCATCATCTGGCGACCGGCGGCGTGCGCGTCTCGGGCGGCTGGGGCACGACCGAGGGCGACTGGGGCCGGTTCGCGGACGCCTGGGTCGCGGCCTGGGGCAAGCACAAGGCGCGTCAGAACGAACGCGCAAAGGAAGTCGCGTAAGTCATGGCCGCAGTTCAGGAAACCATCGACGCCGTCGCCGCTCTGGAAAAGTATGAGCACGGCTTCACGTCGGACATCGACACGGAATATGCGCCGCGCGGGCTGAACGCCGACATCGTGCGCTTCATCTCCGAGAAGAAGGGCGAGCCGGAGTGGATGCTGGAATGGCGCCTGGCCGCCTATGAGCGCTGGCAGGCTATGGAGGAGCCGACCTGGGCCTCGGTGAAATACGAACCGGTCGATTATGAGTCGCTGTTCTACTACGCCGCGCCCAAGAAGAAGGACGGGCCGAAGTCGCTGGACGAGGTCGATCCCGAACTGCTGGCCGTCTATGAAAAGCTGGGCATCTCGCTGAAGGAGCAGGAAGTGCTGGCGGGCGTCGAGGGCGCGCCCCGCTACGCCGTGGACGCCGTGTTCGACAGCGTCAGCGTCGTCACCACCTTCAAGGCGGAACTGGCCAAGGTAGGTGTGATTTTCATGCCTATTTCCGAAGCCTTGCGCGAATATCCTGATCTGGTGCGTCAGTATCTGGGCACGGTCGTGCCGGTCAGCGACAACTATTTCGCGGCCCTGAACAGCGCGGTGTTCTCCGACGGATCCTTCGTCTATATCCCGCCGGGCGTGCGCTGCCCGATGGAGCTGTCGACCTATTTCCGCATCAACGCCTCACAGACCGGCCAGTTTGAACGCACATTGATCATCGCCGACAAGGGCTCTTACGTCTCCTATCTGGAGGGCTGCACCGCCCCGATGCGCGACGAGAACCAGCTGCATGCGGCGGTGGTGGAACTGATCGCGCTGGACGACGCCGAGATCAAATATTCGACGGTGCAGAACTGGTACCCCGGCGACGCCGAGGGCAAGGGCGGCATCTACAACTTCGTCACCAAGCGCGCCGACTGTCGGGGCGACCGCTCCAAGGTGTCGTGGACGCAGGTGGAGACGGGTTCCGCCGTCACCTGGAAATATCCGTCCTGCATCCTGAAGGGCGAGGAGAGCTCGGGCGAGTTCTACTCCATCGCCATCACCAACGGACATCAGCAGGCCGACACTGGCACCAAGATGATCCATCTGGGCAAGAATTCGAAGAGCCGGATCATCGCCAAGGCGGTGTCGGCGGGCAAGTCGGACTCGACCTATCGCGGCCTGGTCTCGGTGCACCCCAAGGCGACGGGCGTACGCAACTTCACCCAGTGCGACAGTTTGCTGATCGGCAAGGAGTGCGGCTCGCACACCGTGCCCTACATCGAGGCCCGCAACGGCTCGGCTCAGCTGGAGCATGAAGCGACGACGACCCGCCTATCGGATGACCAGCTGTTCTACGCCCAGCAACGCGGCTTGAGCGAGGAGGAGGCCGTGGCCCTTCTGGTCAACGGCTTCGTCCGCGACGTGATGCAGAAGTTGCCGATGGAGTTCGCGGTGGAAGCGCAGAAGCTGGTGGCGATCAGTCTGGAAGGGAGCGTGGGGTGATGTTGGGGCGGCTTATGACCAACTTTTGGGAAGGGGTGCAGCTCAAGGAAATGCAAACCTTTATCGACGGGCTTCGCGCTATTGATGCTGACGAGGTGGAATTCGTTGTTGCCCATGCAACGAACTGGCGAAATGAACTTGAAATTCAAGGTTATAACCTTCTCGATCCTTTGGTGTTTCATGCGACTGACCCAAACGCTGTGAGCGTGTTGGTCAAAACTGTTCAAGGGCTTCAGAGACAGGGGCTGCCTCAGGTCGCTCCGGGGTTGATGGTCTGGATCCACACACTTCGGGCGGGGAATTCACTCAAACTGCGGGCCAAGGCGCGTGAGATGTGGGTCGAACTCATCCGAGGTTTTCCGCACGTCGATCAGGCTTGGATGGATTGGAAAAATACCGTCGGCGTTTGGCTCGACATTGAGAGCTACGACGAAATCCCTGTCGGGCTGAATCCTAAGGCACTTTAGAATATGCTCTCCATCTCCAATCTCCACGTCTCCGTCGCTGACAAGCCGATCCTCAAGGGGCTGACGCTCGATGTCCCTGCGGGCGAGGTCCACGCCATCATGGGGCCGAACGGCGCCGGCAAGTCGACGCTGGGCTACAGCCTGTCGGGGCGGCCCGGCTATGAAGTCACCGACGGTTCCGCGACCTGGAAGGGTGCGGACCTGCTGGGTCTGGCTCCCGCCGAACGTGCGGCGGGCGGCGTCTTCCTGTCGTTCCAGTATCCGATCGAAATCCCCGGCGTGCCGGCCCTGACCTTCGTCCGCACAGCCCTGAACGCCCAGAAGCGGGCGCGCGGCGAGGACGAGGTGTCGGCGCCCGCCTTCCTCAAGCTGGTCCGGGCGGCGGCGAGCGCGCTGAAGATGGACTTCGACATGCTGAAGCGGCCGCTGAACGTCGGATTCTCCGGCGGTGAGAAGAAGCGGATGGAGATCCTGCAGATGGTCCTGCTGGAGCCGTCGCTGCTGATCTTGGACGAGACGGACTCTGGTCTGGACATCGACGCCCTGCGGATCGTGGCGGACGGGGTCAACGCCATGCGCAGCCCTGAGCGCGCCATGCTGGTCATCACTCACTATCAGCGCCTGCTGGACTACATCAAACCCGACCGGGTGCATGTGCTGGCGGCGGGCCGCATCGTCGCCTCGGGCGGGCCTGAACTGGCGCTGGAGCTGGAGGCGGAAGGGTATGACAAATACCTGCCGGTCGCCGCGTGAACGCACTGAATCTCAAGGACGCCTCCAGCTTCCCCTCGCGTCGCGTGGAAGCGTGGAAATACAGTGATCTGCGTCGCTATCTGAAAGAGGCACCGCAACCTTCGGCTGCGACCGAAATCGAAGGCGAAGGTCCGTTCTCAACGCTGGGCGGGGAGGCGATGGCCTTCGCCAACGGCCGGGCGGCGGGCGCTGACGCCTATGTCGCGGCGGGCGAACAGACCCTGCGGCTGCGCTTTGTTTCGGACGCGATCGAGACCGGCCATACGGCGACGGCCCGCATCGCGGCGCGGCCCGGCGCGCGTCTGCTGCTGCTGGAAAGTCATGAAGGCAGCGGCTCGGCCTATGTCGCCCACAACCGGCTGGACATCGATGTGCCTGCCGGGGCCGAGGTGACGCGCATCGTCCTGTGCGACGAGCCCGCCGACGTCCTCTCCATCACTGAGGTCGAGGTGCGCGTGGCCCCGGGCGGCGTCTATCGCCAGACCACGGTGACCAACGGCGCCAAACTGCAACGTCAAGCCACGACCGTCCTGCACGGCGGCCAGGACGCCCAGGTCTGGCTGGACGGCGTCTATGAGATGAACGGCTCCCGTCATACCGATCTGACCAGCGTGGTGCGCCATGTGGGCCTGAACGGCATCACCTCCCAGCTGACCAAGGGCGTCGTCACCGACACGGCGCGCGGCGTGTTTCAGGGCAAGCTGGTCGTGGAGCGCGGGGCGGACGGCACCGACGCCCGCATGGGCCATCACGCCCTGATCCTGGGCGAACGCGCCGAGGTGGACGCCAAGCCGGAACTGGTCATCTACGCCGACGACGTTCAGTGCGCGCACGGCAATACGGTCGGCAATCTGGACGAGGCGGCGCTGTTTTATATGCAGCAACGCGGCATCCCCGCCGACGATGCCCGGGCTCTGCTGACCCAGGCATTCCTGATCGAGGTCGTCGACCGGATCCAACACGAAGGCGCGAGAGAGGTGGTGCGGGAATGGCTGGAGCAGAAGCTGTGAGCGAAGCGCCATCATCTCCCTTCCCCCTTGATGGGGGAAGGGCCGGGGATGGGGGTGACACTTCTGGCCGAGTGAACTCACCCGGCGCCTTCACCCCCAACCCAACCCTTCCCCCATCAAGGGGGAAGGGCTTTGATGCCTATGCGGCCAGATCAGAGTTCCCCATCCTGTCGCGGACGGTGAACGGCAAGCCGCTGGTCTATCTGGACTCGGCCGCTTCGGCGCAGAAGCCGAGGGCGGTGATCGACGCCATGACGGCGGCGATGGAGGGCAGTTTCGCCAACGTCCACCGCGGCCTGCACACCCTGGCCAATGAGACGACCGAAGCCTTTGAGGCCGCGCGCGACAGCGTGGCGCGGTTCCTGAACGCCGAGGCGTCCACCAACATCGTCTGGACCAAGGGCGGCACCGAAGCGATCAATCTGGTCGCCGCCGGCATCGGCCACTCCATCCAGCCGGGCGACGAGATCATCGTCAGCCAGATGGAGCACCACTCCAACATCGTGCCCTGGCATCTGCTGCGCGAACGGCGCGGGGCGGTGCTGAAGTGGATACCGCTGCTGGACGACGGGTCACTGGACATGGCGGCCTACGCCGACCTGCTGGGGCCGAAGACGCGGGTCGTGGCCGTGACCCACATGTCCAACGTGCTGGGCACGATCAATCCTGTGACCGAGATCTCCCGTCTGGCTCATGCGGTCGGCGCTCAGGTGCTGATCGACGGCTGTCAGGGGGCGGTTCACGCCGCGCCTGACGTTCAGGCCATCGGCTGCGACTTCTACGCCTTCACCGGCCACAAGCTGTACGGTCCGACCGGCATCGGCGCCCTGTACGGCAAGGCCGAGGCGCTGGAGACCCTGCCGCCTTATCAGGGCGGGGGCGAGATGATCGAGACGGTGACGATGGACGCCGTGACCTACGCCAGGCCGCCGCATCGGTTCGAGGCGGGGACGCCGCCGATCCTTGAGGCCATCGGTCTGGGCGCGGCGATTGAATGGCTGTCGCGCTTCGACGCCGCCGCCATCCGGGCGCATGAGCAGGGGCTGTACGACCACGCCCGCGCTCGTCTGGCCGACGCCGGCTGGCTGCGCGTGCTGGGCGAGGCGCCCGGCAAGGGGGCCATCCTCACCTTCACCGTCGAGGGCGCGCACGCCCATGACATCGCCCAGATCATGGACCGTTACGGCGTCGCCGTCCGGGCCGGACTGCATTGCGCCGAACCCCTGGCCGCCCGTTTCGGCGTGACCTCGAGCGCGCGCGCCTCCTTCGCCCTATATAACACCACAGAGGACGCCGACGCCTTCGCCGACGCCCTGATCAAGGCCCGCGAGTTTTTTGCATGAGTGACGACACCACCCTTCTCGGAAAGTCCGCCAGCGACGATGACGGCGGACGCGGCGCGGCCGTGGCCAGCGGCGCCATCTCCGCACCCGAACTGGACCGGCTGACCGACGAAATCATCACCGCCCTGAAGACGGTGTTCGACCCGGAAATCCCGGTCGACATCTATGAGCTGGGCCTGATCTATCGGGTCGATCTGTCCGATGAGTTCGACGCCAGCATCGAGATGACGCTGACGGCGCCCGGCTGTCCCGTCGCTGGCGAAATGCCCATGTGGGTCGAGCAGGCGGTGATGAAGGTCGAGGGCATCCGTTCGGCGACGGCGGAACTGACCTTCGATCCGCCGTGGGAGCCTTCCAAGATGAGCGATGAGGCCAAGATGGCCCTGAACATGTTCTGAAAGACGTCATGACCGAACTTCAGACCACGACCCGTCCGCGCCGTCCGCGCCCCAAGGCCGTCACCCTGACCGACGCCGCCGCCGAGCGCGTGCGCGAGATCATGGCCAATGCGGAACAGGACTATGTCGCCCTGCGCGTCGGGGTGAAGAACGGCGGCTGCGCGGGGCAGGAATACACCTTCGCCTACGCCGAGACGATCGAACCGCTGGATGAGGTGGTCGAGGACAAGGGCGTCACCATCCTGATCGATCCCAAGGCCATCCTGTTCCTGATCGGGTCCGAGATCGACTATGAGACGACGCGGCTGGCGTCGAAATTCGTCTTCCGCAACCCGAACCAGACCGACGCCTGCGGCTGCGGCGAGAGCGTGACCATCATTCCCGTCAAGGCGCTGGACCCGAACGCATGATCCGACTGGAGGGGGTGACCCGTCGCTTCCGCAGCGCGGCGGGCGAGCGCACGGCGCTGGACGCCGTCGATCTGGTGGTGCCGCAGGGCCAGGTGTTCGGCGTGGTCGGACGATCCGGCGCGGGCAAGTCGACCCTGGTGCGGACCATCAACCTGCTGGAGCGGCCCGACGCCGGGCGGGTCATCGTCGATGGTCTGGACATGACGGCGCTGGCGCCTGCCGCGCTTCGCGCCTCGCGCCGCCGCATCGGCATGATCTTCCAGCATTTCAACCTGCTGAACGCCAGGACCATCGCCGACAATGTCGCCTTTCCCCTGAAGCTGGAGGGCCGCCCCGATGCAGAGGTGAAGGCCCGCGTCGCCGTCCTGCTGGACCAGCTGGGCCTGTCCGAACACGCCCGCAAGCATCCGGCCCAGCTGTCGGGCGGGCAAAAGCAGCGCGTCGGCATCGCTCGCGCCCTGGCCTGCGAACCGCACGTCCTTCTGTGCGACGAGGCGACCAGCGCGTTGGACCCGGAAACCACCGACGAAATCCTGACCCTGATCGACCAGCTGAACCGCGATCTGAAGCTGACCGTGGTGATGATCACCCACAAGATGGAGGTGGTGCGTCGGGTCTGCGACCGGGTGGCCGTTCTGAAGGACGGGCGCGTGGTGGAGGAGGGGGCGACCGCCGACGTCTTCCTGCATCCGCAGCACGAGGCCACGCGCGCCATGCTGGCCGAGGATGAGGACAGCTTCGATCTGGCCGCTGCGGCGCCGGCGGGCGGGCGTCTGGCGCGCCTGACCTTCCGCGGCGCCTCGACTTATGAGCCGGAACTCAGCCGCGTGGCCCGCTCGGTCGGCGTCGACTACTCCATCCTGTCGGGGCGGATCAGCCGCATTCGCAACGAACCTTACGGCCAGCTGGTCGTGGCCTTCACCGGCGGCGACGCCGAGGCGGCCGTGGCTCAGCTGACGGCGCGCGGCGTTACTGTCGAGACGATCGGGGAGGCGGGCTGATGGACGGTTTCTTCGTCAACGTCGATTGGCCCGAGATCGGCCGCGCCACTCTGGACACAATGCTGATGCTGGGCGGGTCGATGGCCCTGACCGTCGTGTTCGGCGTGCCTCTGGGCGTGCTGCTCTATCTGTCCGGCAAGGGGCGGCTGGCGGCCAATCCGGTGGTCAACGCTGTGCTGTCGTTGATCGTCAACATCCTGCGGTCGGTGCCCTTCATCATCCTGCTGATCGTCATGCTGCCGTTGACGGTGTTGATGGTCGGCACGTCTCTGGGCGTGGCGGGCGCCATTCCGCCGCTGGTCGTGGGGGCCGCCCCCTTCTATGCGCGTCTGGTCGAGACGGCGCTGCGCGAAGTGGACAAGGGGGTGGTCGAGGCGACCCAGGCCATGGGCGGTTCGACCTGGCAGATCGTCACCCGCGCCCTGTTGCCAGAGGCCATGCCGGGCGTCATCGCCGGGGCCACCGTCACCGCCATCGCCCTGGTCAGCTACACCGCCATGGCAGGCGTGGTCGGCGCGGGTGGTCTGGGCGACCTGGCCATCCGCTTCGGCTATCAGCGGTTCCAGACCGATGTGATGATCGTGACTGTAGTTTTGCTGCTGCTTCTTGTGCAAATTCTACAGATGCTCGGCGACAGACTGGTCGCTAGGGTGTCGCACCGCTGATCCCTTTACGTTCAAGGCCCGCCTGATGATCCGCCGTTCCCTCCTGACGCTCGCCGCCTCCGCCCTGCTGCTGTCCGCCTGCGGTCAGGGCGCGACCCCGGCGTCGGGGCCGGATGCGCCGCTGTTGGTCGGAGCCACCGCCGTGCCGCACGCCGAGATCCTGGAGCAGGTCAAACCGCTTCTGGCGGCGCAGGGCGTGAACATCGAAATCAAGGTGTTCAACGACTATGTGCAGCCGAACACCCAGCTGGCTGAACGCCGTCTGGACGCCAACTATTTCCAGACCAAACCCTATCTGGACGAGTTCAACGCCGCGCGCGGGTCGGACCTGATCACGGTCGCAGGCGTCCATGTCGAACCGCTGGGCCTGTATTCGCGCAAGCACCGCGCCCTGGCCGATGTGAAGTCGGGGGCGCAGGTCATCCTGCCCAATGATGCGTCCAACACCGGGCGGTCGCTTCTGCTGCTGCAAAGCGCAGGCTTGATCACGCTGCGGGATGGGCAGAACCCCTTGCAGACGGTGCGCGACATCGCCTCCAACCCCCGGAACCTGCAGTTCCGCGAAGTCGAGGCGGCGACCATTCCGCGCATTCTGGATCAGGTCGATCTGGCGGTGATCAACACCAACTATGCGCTGGATGCGGGCCTGAAGCCTCGCACCGACGCCCTGGCGCTGGAAGGCGGCGACAGCCCCTATGTCAACTATCTGGTGGCGCGTCCCGACAACCAGAACGACCCCCGTATTCAGGCGCTGGCGACGGCGTTGCGCAGCCAGGCCGTGCGCGACTTCATCACCCACCGTTATGACGGGGCGGTGGTTCCGGCGGCCTGATCTGCGCCGCTGGCTTTGCCGATTGAGAAATCGTCGTTAACTTGCCGAGCTCACGCTGGAGTTCTCGATGAAGTTTTTGAATCAAAAGATCGTTCTCGTCTGCATGGCGGTCGGCGCCGTGGCTGGCCCTCTGGTTGTTCTGAGGGATGCGCTGTTCAGTTCCGAGACGGACTGGAGCGGAAACTGGTGGATCGTCGCCGCCTTGACCGCAGCCGCTGTCGGAAGCGTGCTGGGCGCTGCGGTTGGCGCCGGAACATCCGCTGTTCTGAAGCGGGTGCAGCCGCAGCCCGGGTTCTAGTCCGCCGCCGCCGCCGTCTTCTTCGCCCTGGCCACCTCGTCCGGCGTCGGCACCTGAACGGCGGGCGTGACCGGGCGACCCGTCGCTTCGGCAATCAGTTCGGCGGTGCAGTCCTCAACCGCAGCCTCCAGTCGGGCCAGGAACTCCTCCTTGCCCAGGCCGGTGGGGATGGGGTCGAGGAATTCCAGCGTGGCCGTGCCCGGGTTCTTCCTGAATTCCTCCTGCGGCCAGAACAGGCCCATGTTGGAGGCCAGCGGCACGACCGGCATGTCGAAGTCGCGGTACATGTGCCAGACGCCTGCGCGATAGCGGAACTTCTCGCCCACCTTGGCCAGATTGCCTTCGGGATAGATCAGGATTTTCCGGCCCGCCGCATGGGCGTCGGCGGCGCGGTGTTTCAGGGCGTCGCGGGCTTCGCGGCCGCCGCAGTTGTTGACCACAATGGCCCCCAGCTTGCGCAGCACCGTGCCCAGCAGGGGAAACTTCTCCAGATGGTCGCCGGTGACGAAGGCCAGGTCTTCGAACTGGTCATAGACGGCGAAACCGTCGCCCCAGCTCTGGTGCTTCGAGGCGATGATGAAGGCGCCGGACGGCAGGCGTTCGCGCCCGCGCACCTCGATCTTGATGCCCGCGAAAATCCGCATGGCCTGAACCATGCGCTTCACATAGCGGCGGATGATCCAGCTGGTCGCGCCCCGGCCCGGCGTCAGCGCCGCGAAGGCGGCGGCCGAGGCGTAGCCTATCGACAGGATCCAGTAGGCGAGGGCGAAAGAGAAGCTGCGCATCAGGCGTTATCGCCCGGATTCGGCTCCCGCCAAACTCAAACCGACATCTCCAGCCGTTCGGCCGAGGTGACGCGGTTCCGCCCGCTGCGCTTGGACATGTAGAGGGCCGCGTCGGCGCGCTCCAGCAGCGCCGCAGCTGTTTCACCGGGCCGTCGACGGGCGAAGCCGGAGGACAGGGTGATGGCGCCCAGTTCGTCATTGGTCGAGCGTCGGCGCAGCGCCCGGGCCGCGATCTCCTTGCGGATGGCCTCCAGCGCGGTCTCGACCTGAACGGCGGTTTCCTGGGGGAAGATGACGGCGAACTCTTCCCCGCCGAAGCGGGCGGCGATGCGCGGGTCCTGCGCCGCGCGGCCCAGAACGCTGGCGACGTAGCGCAGCACCTGATCGCCGGTCTGGTGGCCCCAGGTGTCGTTGAAGGTCTTGAAGTGGTCGATGTCCAGAACGGCCAGGGTCAGAGGTGTATCCTCGGCCTCGGCGCGTTGGCAGGCCGCCTCCAGACAATCGTCGAACGCCTTGCGGTTGGCCAGATTGGTCAGGGCGTCGGTCAGGGCGTCGCGGCGCACCTGCTCCAGGTGGTCGCGCAGGCGGGCGACCTCAAGCGTTGAGGTCTCCAGCTTCTTCTCCAGCGTCTCGTTCTCGGCCTGGATGCTGGCCGTGGCGGCGGTCAGGGTGGTGACGATGGTTTGAAGCTGGCCCTGCGCCTCGACGCGTTCCATATGATCGGCGGCGCCCGCCAGCGTCTCGCCATAGGCGGTCTGGGACTTGTGGGCCTGGGATATGGCGTCGGCCACGCTGGCCAGTTCGCGGTTCAGCACCAGACCCGCGTCGCGGATTTCGTCGGTCAGCCGTCCACGCGGCAGATACTCCGCCGCCAGCATGTCCGAGGTCGCTTCGCTGAACGGGTCGGCGCTGGCCAGCAGCCGCCTGATTTCCTGGCCCAAGGCGCCGTCGGGGTCGGTGATCACATGCGTCCAGAGTTCGAAGTTCAGAGCGGTCGGCCAGACCGCCGCAGCCTCCATCGCATCCACAACCCGCCGCGCCAGACCATAGGAGTCCGGTCCCCGCAGCGCGATCTCAACCTGAGCCGTCATAGAATGTCCCTGAGCCGCCTTTTGCGACCATCACGGGAAGATGCGCCAGCTTATGTAATGCAGGGTTAAGCGCGGGGGCGGGTGGACCAAAAAATCATCAAGCGATGAGGGCCAGCCATTCGTCTTCTGTCAGGACGGCGACGCCGTGCTTTTCCGCCTCCTTCAGTTTGGACCCGGCGCCGGGCCCGGCGACCAGATAGTCGGTCTTTTTAGACACGGAGCCGGACACCTTGGCCCCCAGGCTCTCGGCCCGGGCCTTGGCCTCGTCGCGGGTGAAGCGTTCGAGGGCGCCGGTGAAAACCACGGTCTTGCCGGCGACGGCGGTGTCGGATTTCGGGCGTTCGGCGTCCTCGACCGTCTCCAGTTCGGCGACCAAGGCGTCAACCACGGTGCGGTTGTGCGGTTCGTGGAAGAAGTCGGCCAGGGCGCGGGCGGCGACGGGGCCGACGCCGCTGATCCCGGCGATCTCGCCGAGCGTCAGGGAGGGGCCTTCGGTGCGGGCGATGCGCGCCAGCCGCGCCACGGCGGGCCAGTCGGGTGCGAGAACGGCCTGCGAGGCCAGCGTGGCTAGGGCCTTGCGTGCAGGCGCGGTCAGGCCGGGCAGGGCGCTGGCGATCTTCTGGTCCAGCGGGGCCTCGGGCCAGGGATCGACCTCGGTGACGGCGGCCTCGGACAACAGGGCCATGACGCGGGCCGATACGCCCGGCGCCTCTGACAACTGCGTCCATTCCGGCGAGGGGATGCCCGCCGCGGCCTCAAGACAGGCGGCGTGGAAGGCGCTCCAGCCGCCGAAGTGACGGGCCAGCAGCAGCGACGTCTGTTCGCCGATGTCGCGGATGCCGAGGCCGAAGATCAGCCGGTCCAGGGCGATGACGCGCCGCGTCTGTATCCCCGCCACCAGATTGCGGACGCTGGTCTCGCCATAGCCGTCTTCGTTGCGCAGGGCCGCCAGCTTGGCCTCGTCGCCCGCCAGACGGAAGATGTCGGCGGGCTCCCTGATCCAGCCGCGCTCATGGAAGGCGATCAGCTGCTTCTCGCCCAGACCCTCGATGTCAAAGGCGCGGCGGCCGACGAAATGCTTCAGCCGCTCGACGATCTGGGCGTCGCAGATCAGGCCGCCGGTGCAGCGCCTGCGCACCTCATCGCCCTCGCGCACCGCTTCGGAGCCGCAGACGGGACAGTGGGTCGGGAAGATGTAGGGCAGGGCGTCGGCCGGACGGCGCTCCAGCACCACGCCGACGATCTGGGGGATGACGTCGCCGGCGCGTTGCAGGGTGACGGTGTCGCCGATGCGCACGTCCTTGCGGGCGATCTCGTCTTCATTGTGCAGGGTGGCGTTCCTGACCACGACGCCGCCGACGGTGACGGGATGCAGCCGCGCCACGGGGGTCAGGGAGCCGGTGCGGCCGACCTGGATGTCGATGCCTTCCAGCACCGTCGTCGCCTGCTGCGCCGGGAATTTGTGGGCAATGGCCCACCGGGGACTGCGGGCGACGAAGCCCAGACGCTGCTGCCAGTCCAGCCGGTCGACCTTATAGACCACGCCGTCGATGTCGTAGCCGAGGTTGGCGCGATCGGCTTCCAACGCTTGATAGACCCCGATCAACCCTTGCGCGCCCTCGACACGGCGCGAGCGTTCGTTGACCCGGAAGCCCCAGGCGCGGAAGGCTGCAAGGGCCTCGGCTTGCGTCTCGGCGAAGGGGGCGGAGGTCTCGCCCCAGGCGTAGGCGAAGAAGGTCAGGGGGCGGCCCGCCGTGATCCTGGGGTTCTTCTGGCGCAGCGACCCGGCGGCGAAGTTGCGCGGGTTGGCGTAGGTGCGACGGCCCTCGGCCTCGGCGGCGGCGTTGAAGGCGTCAAAGGCGTCGTTGGGGGCATAGACCTCGCCGCGTATCTCGATGACGTCGGGCCAGCCAAAGCCGGTCAGGGTCTGGGGGATGCTGTCGAGCGTGCGCAGATTGGCGGTCACGTCTTCGCCCGTCCTGCCGTCGCCGCGCGTGGCGCCCTGGACCAGCACGCCGTGTTCGTAGCGCAGACTGGCGGACAGTCCGTCGATCTTGGGTTCGGCGACGAAGGCGATGGGCTCGTCGCCCGGCAGCTTCAGGAAGCGGGCGATGCGAGCGGCGAAGTCGCGCACCTCGCCCTCGCCGAAGGCGTTGTCCAGCGACAGCATGGGCACGCCGTGGCGGACCTCTGCGAACTGGCTCGAGGCGGCGGCGCCCACCGTCTGCGACGGGGAACTGTCGGTGGTCAGGGCGGGAAAGCGCGCCTCTATGGCCAGGGCGCGGCGTTTCAGGGCGTCATAGTCGGCGTCCGAAATCTCGGGCGCATCGTCGGTGTGATACAGGGTGTCGTGGTGCGCCAGCGCCGCAGCCAGCCGCGCCAGTTCGGCGGCGGCTTCGGTCTCGGTCAGGGCTTCGATGGCTGTATCGGGCATGGAATCGCAAACATCTCCTGACGGCTAGAGCAAAATCGGTTCTGATTGACGCGGTCAATCAGGGCTCAGATTTTGCTCCAGCATGAATCTGGAGCATTTTTTGGATTCTGACTGATTCAGTCAGAAGCAAAAATGCTCTAGGTCTTCTAGCACCCACAGGTTCCGCATGAAGAGGCGGTTCGCGCTTTGCGGCCCCGTCTGCGAATGACAGGGAGTTAATCTGACACGGATCACGCGCGCCGCTAGCGTCCGTCGAAAATCAGGGAGCCTCTCATGCGCCGTTTCTTTTCATCCCGGACTGTCCTGCTGGCGGCGGCGCCGGTCGCGGCGGCCTTGCTGCTCAGCGGCTGCGAGACGGCGACGACGGATCGGACAGCCGAGGCGCCTGTCGCTGCCGCGACCGCGGCCGCCTGGCATGACCAGGCCCTGACCGACATCCGCATCCTGTCGGCGGACGACATGGAGGGCCGCGACACCGGCGCGCCCGGCGGCGAACGGGCCCGCGCCTATATCGTCTCGCGGCTGGAGGCGATGGGCGTTGCCCCGTCCGCCATGGGACGGCTGCAGCCGTGGGAGGCGCAGGGCCGCACCCGGGCCGGACCGCGCACCTGGAACGGCGTCAACGTCATCGGCCTGATCCCCGGCACGCGGGTCACCGACAAATACATCGTGGTCACGGCCCACTACGACCACGTCGGCGTCAATGAAGGCCAGATCTACAACGGCGCGGACGACAATGCCTCGGGCGTCTCGACCATGCTGGCGCTGGCGTCGGAGCTGAAGCGCCAGGCCCCCGAGCACAGCGTGCTGATCGTCGCCTTCGACGGCGAGGAGCGCGGCCTGCTGGGCGCCAAACACTTCGTCGAGGTCCCGCCTGTGCCTCTGTCGTCGATCACCATGAACCTGAATTTCGACATGACGGCGCGGGCCGAAACCGACGGCAAGCTGTGGGTCACGGGCACCTATCAGAACCCGACCTTCCGCCCGATTCTGGAGACCATCCCGGCGGACGGCGCCATCTCCCTGGCCTTCGGCAAGGATACGCCGCAGGACACGGGCGAAGACAATTGGGTCAATTCGTCGGACCACGCGCCCTTCCACGCCGCTCAGGTGCCCTTCCTGTATCTGGGGGTGAACTACCACGCCGACTATCACCGCCCGTCGGATGATTTCGAGCGAGTGACGCCTTCGGTGTTCATCAGCGCGACGACGCTGGCGATCGCCTCGTTCCGGGCGCTGGATCAAAGCCTGGATCGGTAGAGCTTCCTCACATTCCGCTCACCCCCGTGAAAACGGGGGTCCAGTTCTGTCCAGCTTGACGCCAGTGTTTCAGGACAAGGGCTGGCGGATGGCCTGTCGAAACAGATCACCTAAAGCACTGGATCCCCGCCTTCGCGGGGATGAGTGGAGAGCGAAAGGGCTCGTCTCACCGTTCGGTCGGCAGGCTCAGCTTCAATCCCATGGTCTCAGCCAGAGCCTTGGCCCGGCGGCGGGTCTGTTCGCCCAGCAGGGCGTCGCCATAGCCTTCGGCGGCGCTGAGGCTCAGCACGCCGTCCTTCACCGTGACACGGATATTGGCCAGCAGTTGAGGCGCGCGACCCGACACGTCGCAGGCAAGGCGTATGGCGACACCCAGGGCGCGGGCGATGCGGCGCCGGTCGTCTGACAACAGTCGGCTGATGGTCTCAGGCTCCGGCGTGGCGGAGCCGCCGCCATAGCGGGCGTTGATGATGCAGGCCAGGAAGGCGCGTTCGGCGTGGGTCTGGCCGGGGATGGGCGCGCGCAGCACCTGATCGAAGGCCAACGGCACACGATGTTCTGTATGCAGCCGCGCGCCGAGGTCCGACACCCGGCAGGCGGCCTCGGCCAGCACCCTGTCGCGTGCGGGGCTGAAGGCGGCGGGCAGGGCGGCGATGACCGGCTGAATCCAGTCGAACAGCACGGCCGGCAGTTGCGGTGATATTCCCTGACGCACGCCGACCGAGGTGCAGCCCGCCAGCAGGGGATCGGTCGCCTTCGCCTCTGCATCCATGGCCTCATACAGCAGGCCCTCGCGCACGCCCCAGGCCGACAGAATGATCCTTTCCAGTCCCAGCCGGTCGATCAGCCCCTCCAGCACCAGGGCGGCGTAGGGCAGGGTCTCGGCCCGCTTCTTCGACAGGCCGGGCCAGGCTTCCAGCGAGGCCCTGGACGAGCGCGCGATCAGACGGGTGATGTCGCGCACCGAGGCGGCGTCCAGTTCGTATTGATGCACCACCTTCACCGGGTAGCGGGTGTGGCTCATGTGGACCTGGGCCATGCTGCGCCAGGCGCCGCCGACGGCGTAGAGGGTGTCGGTGCGGAAGTCCGGCGCGGCCTTCAGCCGCTTGCTGATGATCTGTCTCAGGCGGTCGGCGTTGAAGCCCGCCGGATCGGCCAGCGAGAAAGGCCCCAGCGGCAGGGTGACGCCGCGCTGGATCCGGCCGTCCTCGATCCGGCTCAACTCCAGGCTGGCGCCGCCGAGGTCGGCCGAGACGCCCTTGGCGTCCGGAATTCCCGCCAGCACGCCCAGGGCGGCGTAGCGCGCCTCGTCCTCGCCCGACAGGACGCGGATGTTCAGGCCCGTGTCGGCGGCGACGCGGGCGCAGAAGTCCGGCCCGTCCTCCGCCTCGCGCACGGCGGCGGTGGCGGCGATGAAGGTGTGGGCGGGTTTGACCTCGGCGATGACGGCGGCGAACCGTTTCAGGGCGGTCAGCGATTGGATCACGCCTTCAGGCGACAGCTTGCGCGTGGCGGCCAGATCGCGCCCCAGACCGGCCAGCACCTTTTCGTTGAACACCGTCCAGACGGCGCGGCCTTCCAGCCGGTACAGCACCATCCGCACGGAGTTGGAGCCGATGTCGATGGCGGCGACGTCCATGGGCGCGCCGATGGCGGACAGCAGGGCCTGGGGCATCAACGCTTCTTCCGCGACGGGATGTAGCTGAGATGCTGGGGCAGGGTCTTCACCTTGCGGCCGCGTCCGGACAGGCTGGGGTTGGTCATGAAATACTTATGCGCCGAGAAGGGACGTTCCGGGTCGACAGGCTGCACCCGGCGATAGCTTCCGTCGGGCTCCAGCACCCAGCTCTGGGCGTCGTCTTTCAGATTGGCGACCATGATCTGGTCCAGCACCTGGTCGTGGACGGTGGCGTTCAGAACCGGCGTCATCAGCTCGACGCGGCGATCCAGGTTGCGGTTCATCCAGTCGGCGGAGGAGATGTAGACCCGCGCCTTGTCGTGCGGCAGGTCTCGCCCGTTGGCGAAGGCGACGATTCGGCTGTGCTCCAGGAAGCGGCCGACGATGGACTTGACCCGGATGTTCTCAGACAGGCCCGGCACGCCGGGACGCAGGCAGCAGATGCCGCGGATGACCAGTTCGATGCGCACACCCCACTGGCTGGCGCGATACAGGGCGTCGATGACTTCCGGGTCGACCAGGGCGTTCATCTTGGCCCAGATGGCGGCGGGCTTGCCCTTGGCGGCGGCGGCCATCTCCTTGCCGATCAGGTCGATCAGCGTCGCCTTCATGTTCAGCGGCGAGACGACCAGCGCCTCCAGCTTGTCGGGCTGGGCGTAGCCGGTGATGTAGTTGAACACACGCGTCGCATCGCGGCCCAGCACAGGGTTGCATGAGAACAGCGACAGGTCGGTGTAGATCTTGGCCGTCACCGGGTGATAGTTGCCGGTGCCGAAGTGGCAGTAGGTGCGCAGGGCTTCGGCCTCGCGCCGCACCACGACGCTCAGTTTGGCGTGGGTCTTGTATTCGACGAAGCCGAAGACGACGTGGACGCCCGCCCGTTCCATCGCCCGGGCCCATTTCAGATTGGCCTCTTCGTCAAAGCGCGCCTTGATCTCGACCAGGGCGGTGACGTTCTTGCCGTTTTCTGCGGCCTCGATCAGGGCGGCGACGATGGGGCTGTCGCGCGAGGTGCGGTACAGGGTCTGCTTGATGGCGATGACATGCGGATCGCGCGCTGCCTGACGCAGGAACTGCACCACCACGTCGAAGCTCTCGAACGGATGGTGGATCAGCATGTCCTTTTCGCGCACCGCCGCGAAGATGTCGCCGCCGTTGTCGCGCACCCGCTCGGGGTAGCGCGGCTCATAGCCCTTGAACTTCAGGTCAGGGTGGCCTGTGGGGATCAGGTCCGCCACCTGGGCCAGGCCCAGCATGCCGTCGACCAGCACCGTGTCTTGCGGCGCGGCGTCCATCTCATTGGTGATGAAGGTGCGCAGGTCGTCGGGCATGGACGCCTCGATCTTGATGCGCACGACCGAGCCCATGCGGCGCTGCTTCAACGCCTCCTCGAACTCCATGACCAGGTCTTCGGCCTCTTCCTCGATCTCGATGTCCGAGTCGCGGATCAGGCGGAAGACGCCGCGTTCCAGCACGTCGCAGCCGGGGAACAGATGGTCGATGAAGAGCATCAGCAGGCTCTCCAGCGTCAGATAACGACTGCGGCCCGGCGTCGAGCGCCCGTCCGTGGCCAGCGGCCAGAACCGCTTCACTTGGGCGGGTACAGGCACCAGGGCGTAGAGAGTGCGGTTGTCGCGGCGGCGCTTCAGCTTCAGCGCCAGCGAGAAGCCCAGGTTGGGCAGGAAGGGGAAGGGGTGGGCCGGATCGATGGCCATCGGGGTCAGGATGGCGAACAGCTGGTTCAGGAACTCCGGCTCCAGCCGCTCGCGCTCGGTCTTGGTGATCTTGTCGGCGTCGACGACCTCGATGCCCGCCGTCGCCAGTTCGCGCTTCAGCTGACGCCAACGCAGCTGCTGTTCGGCCATCAGGCCGCCGGCGGCGAGGTTGACCTTTTCCAGCGCCTCGGCCGGGGTCAAGCCGTCGGGCGAGACGACGCGCACCCGTTCGCGCACCTGACCCTTCAGCCCGGCGACGCGGGTCATGAAGAACTCATCCAGGTTGTTGGCCGAGATCGACAGGAAGCGCAGCCGCTCCAGCAGGGGGTGGCCTGGGTTGGCCGCCTCCTCCAGCACGCGCCCGTTGAAGGCCAGCCAGGAGGTCTCGCGGTTGAAGAAGCGTTCGGGCGAAGCGATCAGCGCCTCCGACAGCTCCAGTTGCGGCGCGCGAGAGGAGGGAACCTCTTCTCCGGTCGTGGCGTCATGGATACGCGTGTCGGTCATGACAGGCGTTCTGGCCTGTCGCGGGCGGCGCTGCAACCTTGGTTGCGCGACACAAAAACGCCGCCCGGTGCGGGACCGGGCGGCGCATTGTCCGTAGGCGGATCGACTACCAGGACCAGGCGTCTCGGATGACGTCGATGATATAGCCGTCGTAGTCGTCGATCAGATAGATGTAGTTATCCACCATGACCCAGCGGGCGCCCTCGGGCGGGAAGCCGAGGCCATAGGTCCGCCAGTCGTTCAGCTGATACCGCCAGAAGATTTCGGGCAGGTAATCGCCGACCTGATAATGACGGCCCCAATAGGAGCGCGGCACACTGTAGTAGCCGTAGCCGGGTGCGAAATAGAAGCCCATGCGGAAGCCGGTGTAGCCCCGGAACCGGTTGTCGTTGCGCCACCAGTTGGAGCCATGACGGCGGTTCCAGTCGGTGCGCCAGCGGTCGCTGTTGAAGCGCTGGCGGAACTCACGACGTTCGCGGTCGCGGTCACGATTCCAGTGGCCGCCGTTCGGACGGTCAGGACGGTTCCAGCCGCCGTTGTTGTCGGGACGGCCGGGGCGGTCCGGTCGATTGGGCCGGTCAGGACGGTCAGGCCGATTCACGCCGCCGTTGTTGTCAGGCCGTCCGGGGCGGTTGGGTCGATCCTGGCCGGGTCGATCCGGGCGGTTGGGTCTGTTCCAGCCGCCATTGTTGTCGGGACGGCCGGGACGATCCGGGCGGTTGGGCCGGTCAGGACGATCAGGACGCGTCACGCCGCCGTTGTCAGGACGCCCGGGACGGTCAGGGCGGTCCTGGCCAGGCCGATCCGGACGATCCGGCCGGTTGGGCGTATCGGGACGAGCGGGCCGGTCAGGACGCTGCGGCCGGTCTGGCGTCTCTGGCCGCGAAGGGCGGTCCGGACGCTGGGGCGTGTCAGGGCGGCTGGGGCGGTCAGGACGCTGCGGGCGGCTTTCACCGCCGTCCTGGCGCTGGGGGCGCGCGCGTTCACGACCGCCGCGAACGGCGCCGCTTTCATCGATCGTGGCCTGCCGTTCCTGCGCCATGCTGGCGACGGGAGTCACGGCGGGGACCATGAAGGCCGTCAGCGCCGCAGCCATCAACAAGGATCGTTTCATCTTCCAATCTCCGCACGCCCATTTTGGGCGGCTATGAGCCAATATCGCGGTCGTCGCATGAACCGTGACTGAACGGTTTCTGATGGAAGCTTACATTTTGGACAGAAAGCCTGCGCGTGGATCAAGCAAACGCAGCCTGTTCACTGTCATGGCGCCTCTAGTGGGCGTCACGAAGCGGCGGACACTGAACTCACAAAGAAAACGGCCGGCCATGGACCCTGCCGCAGGCGCAGGAACCATGACCGACCGTTCACCGCATCGGGGGCAGAGCTTTAATAGACGTTGTTGAGCACGCTCGCGATCAGGCCGGTGGCGATGGCGATCATGACGATGTCATTGCCGGCGTGGACATAGCGATAGCCGCGCGGCGCGGGCCGCAGGCCGTAGTCATACGGGTCGCGCACATAATAGCTGCGGTAGCTGGACGGCAGATAGGAACCGCGCTGCCAGCGATGACCGTAATAGCGCGGTTCGACCCGATAGTAGCCGTAGCTGGGGGCGTACCAGTAGCCGTTGCGAGCGCCGCGATAGTCGCGGAAGTCCGTGCGGCCCTGCCACCAGTTGCGGTTGTTGCGGTCATAGCGACGGTACTCGCGGCGATCGTCACGACGGTCGTTGCGATACTCGCGCTGGTCCTGACGGCGATCCTGACGGTAGTCGCGGCGGTCCTGGCGATACTCACGCCGGTCGGCGCGGTTGTCGCGGCGGTCATCACGGCGGTCGTCGCGGCGATCCTGACGGTGTTCCCGGCGGTCGCCACGGCTCTGGGCCTCAGCGGCCAGCGGTGCGGCGGTGGTGACGAGCGCCAGTCCGACAATGGCGGCCTTGGTGAAGCGGTTCATGATCAGTCTCCATCCTGGAGGGGCGGGGATCGGTCCCGGTCCTCATTCGATGTCTGATCTTCGGTCCCGGTCGATGAACTGCATCTGAATGGGGCTGTCAGGTTGCACTGTGCAGATATTTTCGGAACCGCTGCGGGGATGAGCGGGCGCCGGCAAGTCTGAACAGGATGTTTCTGGAAGATTTCGCAGGTCTGAACGGCCTCCGCAGTATTCATTTTCCCTTTACTGAAAAGATTCGAGCGGTCGTTGCGCCGTTAACATTACCTTCAAACCACGGGTATCTTATCGCGGTCAGAGGACGGGGCCAGAAGGGCGCCAAGGTCCAGGAGACATGGTGATGATTGCGCAAGAAACCGCGCCTGACGCAATTCACGAGCAGGGCCTGCCCCTGCCGACGACAGAAATGAGCGGGGACGATCTGTTCCGGCTGGGCATGATGTATTCGACGGGCCAGAACGGCTGTCCCATCGACCGCGTCTCGGCCCATATGATCTTCAACCTGGCGGCCATGAAGGGTTCGATCGAAGCGCGCGTCTATCGCCGCGAAATGTCGAGCGAAATGGAACGCGAGGAAATCGCTGAAGCCCAGAAGGCGGCGCGCCGCTGGATCGACGCCGGGGTCGTGACGCTCGCGGCCTGACGGCCGCTCGCTTCATTCTTGTTGGGCCGCAGTCAAAAGGCTCCGCCTTTTCGACCCGACGCGGCCTGGCGCGTTGCGCAGGCTATGTGCTCAAACAGCGAGTGACCGCGTCGCGAGCGATAGCGCACTAAAGAAAGCCCCGCTCAAGCAGCGAGGCTCCGCGAGCCGAGCGATAGCGGCACACTAAAGTATCAGAAGCTCTGATACTGCCCGCCCAGCGCATAGGTGAAGCCGACGGGCAGGGCGTTGCGGAACTGGGTCACCCAGTTGGCGATCTCGGCCAAGCGGGTGCGCGGCACATAGATGATGTCGCCGCGCCTCAGGGCCACGATCTCATGACGATTGGGTCTCAGATCGACGGAGCGCAGCATCCGCGTGCCGCCCGGCCCGCGCCGGATCAGCCCCACTTCACCCAAACGGCCCGAGGGCAGGGCGCCGCCGGCCATGATGACCGCCTGATAGACGTCGATGTCGCCGGGCATGTCATAGACATTGGGGGTGCGCACTTCGCCGTCGACCCAGACCTTCATCGGCCCGGCGGTCTTCAGCGTCACCTCGACCAGGGGGCGGCGCAACTGGCTGGCGTAGGCGTCGGCGCAGTCCGCCTCCAGCTCGGCGATGGTGCGATCCGCCGCCATGATCTGGCCGACCAGAGGCAGGGAGACGCGGCCGTCAGGACCGATCCGTTGCGTCCGAGTCAGTTCGCTGGCGGTTGGCGTGGCGATCTCGATCTCGTCGCCGGGATAGAGGACGTATTGCGGCTCATCGTCATTCCATGCCGAAAAGCCGATGTCGGAGAAGTCCAATGCATCGACGCGCTCGACCCGTCCAGCCGCCGAGGTCTGGACCGGCCCTTGCGACCCACGCCCGCCGCTGGCGCAGCCGCTGACGAGGGCGCCAAGGCCGATCAGCATCAGGCGGCGGTCGATGGGCATGGGAATCGTTCCTGAACTCGTGTCTGGGTGCAGGTTAGCGGACATGGGTAACCATCAGTTAACGCCGCTCGGCCAAGTCTGCATGCGGCGCTCCGCCTAAAGGAATCAGTTCCCGCTCATGCGTACGACGGCCCATACGACAGCTCGCCCGCGCTATGGCGTCATGGACGTCGTCGGCCTGCTGTTCCGTGAGCTGTGGCTGATGATCCTGATCTTCCTGGTGATCTTCGCCGTGGGGACCGCCCTGGTCCTGACCCTCAAGAAAACCTACACCTCGACGGCCAGCGTCTATGCCGGCGTGGGTCAGGAATACGCCTATCAGGCGCGGGTCGGCACGCTGACCGAGCGCGGCCAGACGCTGGAGTCGGACGCCGTGGCCCAGTCAGAAGCCGCCATCCTGAACAGTCTTGAGGTCAAGCGTCGGGCGGTCGAGGCGCTGGGGGCCGCAGGCGTCCTCGGCCCCGACGCCAAGGGCACGCCCTCCGAACAGGCTGCTGCGGCGGTCAAGGCCATCGACGGCGGCCTGGGCGTCGGCGTCACGCCGGGCAGCGCCATAATTTCCGTCTCCTATGACGCGGGCGATCCCGAACGGGCCGCGACGGTGCTGAACGCCGTCATCGACCAGTATCTGGTGCAGCGCCGTGAACTGTTCCGCGACCGGGCCGCCCCGGCCATCGCCAGCCAGCGCCAGGAATTCGAGCGCGAATTGGGCGACGCTGACTCGGCCTATGAAACCTTCCTGCGCACCAACAACATCGGCGACTTCGCCACGGCCAAGGCGACGCTGGCGGCGACCTATCAGACCACCTACGCCGAGACCCTGTCGGTGCGGGCGCAACTGAGCCAGGCCAGCCAGCGTCTGGCCACGCTGGAGCGGCAACTGGCCCGCCAGCCCGCCGAGGTGGTGTTGCAGCAGGACCTGAACGTCGAGGCCCAGAACCAGATTCTGACGCTGCGCACCCAGCGCGAGACGCTTTTGGCCCGCTACACCGAAGACGCCCAGCCGGTCCGCGACATCGACGAACAGATCCGCCAGATACAAGCCTATGTCGCCACAGGCACGACCGTGGGCGCACGTGAGGTCCGCACCGGCCCCAGCGTCATCTTCACCGAGATCGAAACCACCCGCATCAACGCCGCCGCCGACCGCGACGCCCTGCGCGCCCGCCTTGGCGCTCTGGAGGGGCAGTTGGATCGGCTTCGCGCCCGTCAGGCCCAGCTGACCCAGCTGGAATCGACCAACGCCAATCTGGCGGGCAACCGCGAGGTCCTGACCGCCTCCATCCGCGAATTCCAGCAGCGCGAAAGCGCCGCCCGCGCCGACAGCGCCCTGGTCGCGGCGGGGGCTGACAACGTCAACGTCATCGAACGCGCCCAGGCGCCGACCAAGGGCAAGAGCCTGAAGGCGCCGCTTCTGGCCGTGGTCTTCCTGTTCGCCGGTTTCACCGCCCTGTGCATCGGCCTGCTGCGGGTCTTCCTGCGGCGGGGCTATCCGACGCCCGCCAGCGTCGGCCGCACCCTGCAGATGCCGGTGCTGGCCGTGGCCCCGGTGAAGACCGCCTGACGGCGCCGTGTTAGCCTGACACCTGTTTCAGGCGCACAACGATTCGCATGGTCGATCTGACATCCGAAATGGCGGCTCTCTGGGCGGCGCTGGGACCAGCGCCGGGCCACCGCGGACGTGTGATTCAATTTGCGGCCTCCAATGCGGGCGAAGGCGTCTCGACCGTGGCGCGGGAATACGCCCGTCTGGCCGCCGTTCGGGCGCGCAAGCCCGTCTGGCTGATCGACGCCGATCTGGCCCAGCAAGGGCAGATGGAGGCGATCGCCGCCCAGCCCGAGCGCTTCGGACAACTGGGCAAGGCGGCGCTGGCTACGCCCGACGGCTCCCTCTTCTTCACCGTGACGCCGCGCCTTGCGGACCGCACCGGCAAGCCCCTGCATCCGGCCCGTCTGATGACGGCGCGGCCCTGTCTGGGCGGGCGGCTGTGGGTTACGCGCTTCGCCGCCGAGGCCCTGCGCTCGGGTCAGCACGCCGAAGCGATCGACGACCCCCGCTATTGGGATGCTCTGAGAAAACACGCCGACACTGTGGTCATCGACGCCCCGTCCTCGGACCGCAGCGATTTGGCGATCACCCTGTCGCCCTATATCGACGCCACGGTGCTGGTGGTGGCGGCGGGCAGCACCGCGCCGGGCGAGCCGGTCATCCTGCGCGACGAGATCGAGGCGGCGGGCGGCAAGATCGCCGGCGTGGTGGTCAACCGCTCGACCTACGACCCGCCGGGCTTCCTCAAACGGCTGGCGGGTTAGCGGCGTCCAGCCGGGCCAATTCGCGCGCGCCGTAGAAATGCGGCTCGAACCCCTTCATCCACAACAGCTTTCCAATCCCGCGCGCCGTGCGGTCATAGGCTTCTGCCCGTTTCGGGTGACGGATGACGGCCAGGACCAGAGAGGCCGCGCCCCACACCGCCGTCTGGGCCGCGCCTATGAGCATCCAGCGCGCCACGCCGGGCCAGTTTTGCGCCGCCGCCGCCGTCTGGCTGGGCCCCTGTCCATAGGCGAAGGCGCGGGCCAGGGTGTAGCTCAGGGTGGCGCGATGCGGCGGCGCGAATTCATCGACCCAGGCGTCCGCGGCCCAGCCGAACCGACCGCCGCGCTCAGTGAGGGCCGCGAACAATATGTCGTCCTCGCCCCCCGCCTGATCGGCGTCGGTGCTGAACGGCGCAGCGCCGGGCAGGGCGGTCGCCCGCCGCATCAGGGAGTTGCCGCAGCCGTAGGGCGCGTCGATTTCTTGTGTCCGCTCCGGCCCCTGTCGCCCGAAGAACCGCTCCATATAGGGAACCAGCCATGCCGCCGCCGAGGGCGCGCGTCCGGTGATGGGGCCGAACACCACATCAGCGCCTGTCGTCTCCAGCCCGTGCAGCAGCGCCGCCAGCCAGCCGGGCGTCGCCGCCTCGTCATCGTCCAGAAAGGCGATCAGCGGAGCCTCGGTCGCAGCCAGGCCGACATTACGCGCCGTCGCCACGCCCGGCGTCGAGGCATGGGCGTAGATCAGCGGGCAGGGGGCCTGGGCCTGCAAGCCCTCGACCATGGCCCTCGCTGACCCCAGCGGGTCGTTGTCGGCCACCACGATCTCGCGCAGGCGGCGCTCGACGCCGGTCTGTGCGAAGACGGAGCGCAGCGCTCGTTCCAGTTCGTCGGGACGGCGCAGGGTGGGGATGATGACGGCGACGTCCATCACACCGCCTCGGCGTAGAGGGCGGTGCGGTAGAGCCGCAGCGAAAACGCCCGCGCCGACACTGGCAGCCAGTCCGCACGCGCAGCGCCTTTCAGCACCGACCGCATCAGGCCGCGCCCCGGAATCTTCTTGATCAGCCGCGCGGCGCGATAGCTGGGATAGGCGGCGACCACCTCGGGATGGCGGGCGGCCATGCGGGCGAAGTTGGGCGCCGCCTGCTCATATTTGCCGATCAGCTGGGCTACGGTGTCCAGCCCCATGTGCGTCGCCGGGTTGTCGACGTGGATGATCGAAAAGCGTTTTCCGACCCGCATGGCCCATTCCACATCCTCCCAGCCCCAGCCGGTGAAGCCGGGATCGAAGGCTTCGGCCTCGAACACGTCGCGGCGGACCAGAAGGTTGGAGGTGAAGACGTATTTCTCGGGCTGCAGCGCCCTTTGCTCATGGGATACGCAGTCTGAGCGCGCCGCCATGGCCCGGTGGACGGCGAAGCGCGCCTCGTCCGGCGCCTGCAACAGGGAGAAGCCGCCGAAGGCCACGGCGGGGCCTTGCGCCTGCACCAGATCGGCCCAGACGCCCAGGAAGCGGTCGTGGTCGGGCCGCATGTCGCTGTCGAGGAACAGAAGCGACGCCCCACGCGCCGCCGTCGCCAGCCGGTTTCGTCCGATGGAGCGGCCTTCGTTGGCGGTCAGGGTGATCAACTGAACCGGCAGGCGCATGGCCTTGATTTGAGCGCTCAGCCGGGCGGTCAGGGCGGGATCAGCCGTGCCGTCGTCCAGCAGAACGATCTCCACCCGGCCCTTCAGCGCCTCGGCCTCCTGATCCAGCAAGACCAGAAGCTCTGACGGATCATCGCGTAGGAAGGGCGTCAGCACTGAAAGGGCGGGCCGGGCGTCGGGCCAGGCGGGGCTGAGGGTCAGGACGGCGCTCATGCCTCGGCTCCGCGCGCCTTGAAACGCGCCAGCAGCCTCAGCGCGACATCACGCACGCCCGAGGCGTTGATGGTCAGGGCCACCGCCGCATAGACCAGCCCGCCGACCCCGGCGTCCATAACCAGTTCGGGGAAGCCGCCGATGGGGGGCAGGATGGCGACTACGGCGGCCATGGCGGCTGTGGCCACGGCGCAGCGCACCAGACTGTCCCAGGGAATGGGCAGGGCCATGACCCGTCGCCCGATCAGCAGGGTGGCCAGCAAGCCGACGCCGAAGCTGGCCGCCGTCGCCCAGGCCGCCCCGACCAGGCCGAAGCGCGGCACCAGAACGAAGTTCAGGGCGATGTTCAACAGCGCCGGTATGGCCATGGCCAGCAGCAGCCGCTTGGTCTTGCGTCCCAGAGTGAAGGCTTGTCCGAAATAATAGGCCGTCAGTCCGAACAGCAGCGCCGACAGGGCGATCCACGGCGTCACGCTGGTCGCCGCCGCCCGTAGCTCCGGCCCGATCAGCACCTCGGCCAAGGGGCGCGCCACCAGGGCCACGCCTGCGGCGGCGGGCAGGCCGATCAGCAGGAAGGTCGACGCCTGCTCGCGCGCAGCCGCCTTCAGCCGCTCCAGCCCGCCGCGCTCCAGCGCCATGACCAGGGCCGGCTGTCCCGCCGAACCCAGCCACAGGAACAGCACGTCCAGCGTCCGGTTGGCGATGGAATAGCTGGCGTGATAGGCGCCGACCGCCGCCTCATCGAGGTAGTAGGCCAGCAGGAAACGGTCGGTCGAGGCCAGCACCACCGTCAGCGCCAGAGACGCTGCGATGGGATAGCCATAGACCGCATAGGTCCGCACCCGCTCGCGCTCCAGCGACGCGCCGCGCGCCTGTTTCAGCTCTCCCGGCAGGATGAAGGGCAGGGCCATCAGGGGGGCCAGGCCGATCCCCAGCAGGGGCGCCGCACCGCCCGCGCCCGCCATGGCGAAACCCACGCCTATGGTCAGGCCGCCGATCGACATCGCCATGTCCAGATTGGCCGCCTTGGCCACTTCGCCGGCCGCGCGATACCGCTCCTGCGCCAGTTTGACGAAGCAGCGCACCGGGCAACCCATCAAGCCCGCGGCCAGCGCGAACTTCAACAGAGGGTGGGCCGGCCACAGCCACAGCACCAGCAGAACAACGGGCACGAAGGCCAGGGTCAGCAGCCCCGCCGAGCGATACAGGCTGGCGAAATGTCCGGCCAGATCACTCCCCGGCGTGGCCGAGGCCCAGAAGCGGGCCATGGCCGCCTCCAGCCAGCTGAACACCGCCACATGGGCCAGCGTCAGGACCGAAAAGGCCAGCGCATAGCGGCCGAAATCATCGGCGCTGAGCACACGGGTGAAGATGATGATGGCCAGAAACCCGACCACGCCCTGCACAATGTTGGCGGGCAGATAGCCCCAGACCCCACGCCAGAACATCTCAGCGGACCGCGCGGGTGTCGCCCAGCAGGACGGGCAGGGTGATGGTCATGATCCACAGATCCATCCACAGGGACTGGCGCTCGACATAGTCGATGTCCAGCTGCACCCGGCGGCGCACGTCCTGGGCGGTGTGCAGCGGCCCGCGCGAGCCGTTGACGGCGGCCCAGCCGGTCATGCCCGGCTTGATCCGGTGGCGATGCGCATAGTCGGCGACCAGACGCGCCGATTCGATATGGCCGGTCTTCATGCCGATGGCGTGCGGGCGCGGTCCGACCAGAGACATCTCGCCGGTGACGACGTTCAGCAACTGGGGCAGTTCGTCCAGACTGGTCTTGCGGATGAAGCGGCCCACGCGCGTCACCCGGTCGTCGTCGGTGGTCACCTGGCGGCTGGCGGTGGCGTCGGCGGCCTCATGGCGCATGGAGCGGAACTTCCACACCACGATCTCTTCGTGATTGAAGCCGTGACGGCGCTGGCGGAAGAAGATCGGCCCCGGACTGTCCAGCCGCACGGCCAGCGTCACCGCCGCCATCACCGGCGCCAGAACGATCAGGCCGGTCAGGCCCAGGATCAGGTCCTGCAACCGCTTGTTGAAGGCGCGCCTGTTCTCGTCGCGCGGGCCCTGAATGTCGGCCAGAGGGGCGTCGGCCAGCCGGTCCAGCGCCGAAGTCGTTTCCGCCTCGCCGGTCGGTTCGACCAGCAGCATCACCTCATTGGGCAGGGTCCGCAGGCGGGCGTTCAGTTCGCGCACCCGCGCCTCGGCCTTGGGGTCGATGGCCAGAACCACCCGGTCGACATAGGGGGTGATCTTGTGCGTCAGCAGATCATCGGCGGTGCCCAGCACCGGCACCCCTTCGACCGCCTTGGGCGAACGCGCCAGACGGTCGTCGAAAATGCCCAGAACGTTCAGATCACGCCGCTTCAGCGCCTCGCGGATCAGGGCCTCGGCCCGCCGCGTCGCCCCGACCAGCACGATGTTCGGCGTCAGCGCCCCCGACGCCCGCCAGCGCCCGACCAGTCGGCTCCAGCCCAGATGCAGCCCGCCCAGCGCCGCCAGCACCAGCCCGCTCCAGATCAGATAGGCGCTCCACGGCGCCGCTGTCCCACGCAGGACTAGGCCGCAGATCAGCACCAGCGCCAGCCCGGCCAGAACTACTCCGACGATGGAGGCGAGGTGCAGGCGCACATCCTGTCCACGCGCGAACCGATACCGCCCCAGCGACCGCATCAGACCCAGTACCGCCCAGGCGCCGATCAGAAACGGCGCGATCTGCGCGACTTGCGCTCCGATCAGGTCGCCCGACGCCGTGATCCAGGCGGATATCAGGCTGATGACCACCACGGCCAGAACATCGAAGGCGCGGAAATAATGGGCGGCCAGCCTTGAGGCGTGCCTCTGTCGTGCATTCAGCCAGACATCGGGCCGGAACGGTCCGCGCCGCGCCGCGCTGTCCTGGGCCTCTACGCCTTCGACCGTCACGGCGGCGAACGCCTGAAGCCCCGCCTTTTCACGCACGGCGTCCCTTACGGGCGCAGCCGAAAGGGCGGCGTCCGCACGGGCGGGCGAGCGTTTCAGACGGGCGGTGTCAGGCATGAAGGCGGTTTGGGTCCGGCGGCGGCGAGGGAGTGTTTCGTCATCCTGCACAGCTTGACTGACTCTCGCGTTAACATGAGCCGCTCAAGACCGTTGCACACCGCGTCCGCCTCCGCTAATCAGCCCGCCTGCCGGAGACGTGGCCGAGTGGCTGAAGGCAACGGTTTGCTAAATCGTCGTACCCTGTAAGGGGTACCGAGGGTTCGAATCCCTCCGTCTCCGCCAGACCTTCCCCCTTGGTCATGCGCTGCATTCGAAAGCCCTCGCGGGAGCCTCCGTCGATTGGTGCGGATTTGCGGGAAAATTTCGGTTGAGCTTGGGCGGCGGGCGAAAGCGTCGCTATAGAACCGCCCAACTCGAGCGGGATTCTCAAGAATGAAGTTGCGTGTGGCGTTGTCAGGGGCCGTAGCGGTGGCTGCGGTTGTGTTCGCCTCGGGTGTTCAGGCGCAAACGGCTCAGTTGAGCGACATCATCGTCACCGGGTCCGCCTTGCGCGGTGCAGACCGGATCGCCCCGGTGGAGACGGTGGGGCGCGACACCTTGCGGGCGGCGGGCGTCACCGACCCCTCACGTATTTTGCCTCTCGTCACGGCCAACTCCGGCTCGGAATATCAGGTCGATCAACTGAACCAGCCGCAGAGTTCCGGCACGGCGCAGTTCAACCTCCGCAACCTGGGCCTCGGCGCGACCCTGGTTTTGGTCGATGGGCGGCGCTGGACCTCCAGCGCCGTGGTCGCCACCGACGGCGCGGCCTTTGTCGACATCAACTCTCTCGTGCCCATGATCGGCCTGGAGCGGGTCGAGGTGGTCAAGGACGGAGCGTCCGCCGTCTATGGCTCTGACGCCGTGGCCGGGGTGGTCAATTTCATCACCCGCCGCGCCGTGGAAGGGCCGGAACTGGCGGTGCGTCACGGCTTCGCTGACGGGTCGGATGAGACGACGGTCGAAGCTTTGGCGGGCGGGCGTGTTCTGGGCGGCGATCTGGTGGCGGCGGCGTCGCATTGGCGGCGGTCTTCGTTGGGCTCGGACGATCGGGACTTCACCCAGGCGGCGACCTATGGCTTCGCGCCGTGGACGGCGGTGACCAGCTATGGCCAGCCCGGCTCCTATTTCCGGCCCAGCACGAACGGCTTTGCGCCCGATCCCGATTGCGACAACCCGGCCTTTGGCGACGCCTATCGCAACGGCCCGAGCGACGCCTTCTGCCGCCTCGACTATTCCGACTTCTTCGATCTGGCGCCCAAGGAGGAGCGGACCCAGGTGTTCGCCGCCTGGCGTCGTCCGCTGGGAGGCGAGACCGAGCTGTCGCTGGAGGCCGCCTGGTCAGATACCCAGAGCGAGGTGCGTCAGTCGCCGTCCCTGCCGATCCTGGCCCGCGCCCTGACGGTTCCCGCCTCGCACCCCGACAATCCGTTCGGAGAGGATGTGCTGTTCCGGGGACGGCTGCTGGGGGCCGAGGCGGGCGCTTCGACGGCCAGCTTCCACTATGAGACCTGGCGTCTGGCGGCGGGGCTGACCGGGGCGTTCGACAGCGGCTGGACCTGGGATCTGTCGGCGACGACCAGCCGTCAGACCGTGGCCTATGACAAGCCTGACGCCATCGGCAGCGCCTTGCAGAACGCGTTGAACGGTCTGGGCGGGGCCGGTTGCGATGCAGCGACGGGAACGCCGGGCGTCGGCGCCTGCCGCTGGTTCAATCCGTTCGGCAGCGCGCATCTGGGAACCGGCACGGCCAATGATCCGGCCTTGGTCGAAAGTCTGATCGGCTACACCGGCCTGCGCGGCGCCTCTGACCTGATGACGGTCGACGCCTCGACGCAGGGCAGGGCCCTGACCTGGGACGGGGGTTCGGTCGATGTGGCCGTCGGCGCCCAGTTCCGCCGCAGCGGCTTCCGCCACGACTGGAGCGAACTGGTCAATGCGGGCGACCTGCTGACCGCCGGCTATTCGCCCGACTTTGACGGCGATCAGGACGCCGCCGCCGCCTTCGCCGAGGCCCGCATCCGTCTGGGTGAGAGGATCGAGGCCCAGGTCGCCGCCCGCTATGAATCCTACGACGGCGGCGACGGCCAGATCAGCCCCAAGGTCGCCGTGCGCTGGGCCGCGACCGACGCTGTGGCGCTGAGGGCGTCGTGGGGGCAGGGGTATCGGGCCCCATCGGTGTTCGCCACCTCAGGGGCGCAGGCCAGCCAGCCGTCGGTGTTCGACCGGGGCGCCTTCGTCTTCGTCAACACCCTGACCTCGGGCGATGCGGCTCTGGCGCCCGAGAAGTCGGAAAGCCTGAACCTGGGCGCCGTCTGGAGCCCGCTGGCCGGGCTGGAGCTGAGCGTGGACGCCTGGCGGTTCGACTACTCCAACCAGGTGGTCAAGGAATCGGCCCAGGCCGTGATCGACCAGGCGGCGGCGGATGATCTGGCTGGACTGAGCGGCACGGACGCCCAGTCGCGCGTGACGCGGGCAGGGAATGGCGCGTTGACCTTCGTGCAGCTGCATTTCGTCAACGCCGCCTCGATCGAGACGCAGGGGCTGGATTTATCGGCCCGCTACGCCCGTCCGGCCTGGGGGGGCAGGTTCGAGGCGTCCGCCGTCTGGACCTATGTCGATCGCTATGACATCCGCATGACCGAGGGCGGGCCGGCTGTGTCCGGCCTCGGCTCGACCAATCTGAACGCCATAGGCCGCTCCCTGCCGCGTGATCGTGGTGAGTTCGCCGTGGGCTGGAGCGGCGGGCGTCATATGGTGACGGGGCTGGTCCATTATGTCAGCGGCTACCGCAATGACCGCAGCGGCATCACCGACAAGGTGATCGGCTCGCAGACCACGCTGGACTTGTTCTACAGCCTGAATCTGCACGACGGGCTTGAGGTGTCGCTGGGCGTGGTCAATGCGACCGACCGCGACCCGCCGCTGGCGCAATTCGCCCTCGGCTATGATCCGGTGGTGCACGATCCGCGCGGGCGCGTGATCAGCCTGGGCTTGAGCCAGAAGTTTTGAGAACCCTCTGCCGCCCAGGTTTTAGATCAGAGCCGTCGTCCCTGATGAGACGTTCCAACTCTTGAAACTGACCTCCAGCGGCGGCGTCAGGTCGGCGCGGGCCAGTTCGACCATCAAGGGGCCGATGGCGGACGGGTGGATGACCGTTTCCGGGTCTTCGCCGGGGTAGGCTTGGGCGCGCAGGGCGGTGCGCATGCGGCCTGGATCGACGATGGCGGCGCGCACGGGCGTGGATTCGATCTCGTCGGCCCAGCATTTCATCAAAGCCTCCGCGCCCGCCTTGGTCGCGGCGTAGGCGCCCCAGAACGCCTTGGGGGCGGCGGCGACGCTGGTGGTCAGATAGATGGCGCGACCGGCTTCAGAGGCGCGCAGCAGGGGCTCCAGCGAGCGGATCAGGCGATAGACGGCGGTGAAGTTGGTCTTCTCCACCTTGGCGAAGCCGCGGGGATCGGCGTGGCTGACCGGCGTCAGGCCCTCGGCCCCCATGGTCGCCGCCGCTTGGACCCAGATGTCCAGCCGCCCGAAACGCTCGAAGATGGCGCCGCCCAGACGGTCGATGGCGCCGCCGTCGACCAGATCGAACGGGATCAGTGTGGCGTGCTTGCCCGTCGCGGCGAAGACGGCGTCGTCCAGCTCTTCCAGCCCGCCCTGTGTGCGTCCGGTGGCGATGACATGGGCGCCGGCCCTGGCGAAGGCGAGGGCGGTCTCATAGCCGATGCCGCGCGACGCGCCGACGACCAGGGCGATGCGGTCTTGAAGAGGGGATTGAGTCATGCGCGCCTGATAGCGCGCCCGCGCGGACGGCGAAAGCTAAAGACCAGGTGCAGGTTGCCACAGGCCGAAAGCCACGCCCTGATCGTCGCTGACCGTGACCGACAGGCCGCTGGCGCTCTGTGACGGCAGGTTGGCCTTGCCGCCCAGTTCGGTCACGCGGGCGCACACGGCGGCGATGTCATCGACCTGGAAGTATAGGTGGGCGAAATCCTTGCGTTCGCCCTTGGTGATCCCGAACGGCGGGGCGCTGTCGGCGACATGACCATAGGTCGGACCCGTGGCATCAGGATCGAAGGACCAGCCGAACAGGGCGCCGTAGAAGGCGCGGGCCTTGTCGAGGTCCGGCGTGTCGATCGTGAAATAGCCGAGCTGGGTCATGACCCCGCTTAAGCGCTCACCAGCAGGGAAAGTTGCCTGGCCGGTTCGTCGCGTCCGCTGTCCTCGTTCTCGCGGTCCAGCAGGCGGGTGGGATAATCGCCCGTGAAATAGTGGTCCGTGAACTGGGGCGTCTGCGCATCGCGCGGCCCGGCGTCGAGGGCGTCATACAGACCTTCAACGGACAGGAAGCCCAGGGAATCGACCTCCAGATACTGGCGCATCTCCTCCAGCGTCTTGTTGGCCGCCAGAAGCTGGTCCCGCTCGGGCATGTCGATGCCGTAGAAGTCGGGATAGAGGATGGGCGGGCTGGCCGAGCGCAGATGGACCTCTGTGGCGCCCGCCGCACGCACGGCGCGGACCAGTTTGATCGAAGTGGTGCCGCGCACGATGGAATCGTCGATCAGAACGACCCGCTTGCCCTTCAGAACCGCGCCGTTGGGGCTGTGCTTCATCCGCACGCCCTTCTGACGGGTGGCCTGGTTGGGCTGGATGAAGGTGCGGCCCAGATAGTGGCTGCGGATGATGCCCATTTCATAGGGGATGCCGCTTTCACGCGCATAGCCGAGGGCAGCGGGAACGCCGGAGTCGGGCACAGGCACGACGACATCGGCCTCGACCACATGTTCGCGGGCCAGATGGGCGCCCATCCGCTTGCGCACCTCATAGACGGACTTGCCGTTCACGACGCTGTCAGGGCGCGAGAAGTAGACGTATTCGAACAGGCAGGGCCGGGCGGCGCGGGTCGGGAAGGGCTTGAGCGAGCGCAGGCCCTTGTCGTCGATGACGACGACCTCGCCATGTTCGACATCGCGCACGAAGGTGGCGCCGATGGTGTCCAGGGCGCAGGTTTCGGACGCCAGCACCCAGGCATCGCCCAGCTTGCCCAGCACCAGAGGACGGATGCCCAGCGGGTCGCGCGCGCCGATCATCTTGAACCGGGTCTGGCAGACCAGGGCGTAGCCGCCCTCGATGCGGCCGATGGCGTCGATGAAGCGATCGACGATCTTGGCTTTGCGGCTGCGGGCGATGAGGTGGAGGATGACCTCGGAATCCGACGTCGACTGGAAGATGGAGCCTTCGCCGACCAGAATCTTACGCAGGTGATGGAAGTTGGTCAGATTGCCGTTGTGGGCCACGGCGATGCCGCCTGAATCCAGATCGGCGAACAGGGGCTGGATGTTGCGAAGCGCGCCGCCGCCGGCGGTGGAATAGCGGGTGTGGCCGACCGCCGCCGCGCCGGGCATGCGCTGGGGCAGGTCCGTGCCGCCGAAGGCTTCGCCCACCAGGCCCTTGTGGCGTTCAGTGTAGAAGCGGCTGTCGTGCACGCTGGCGATGCCGCAGGCTTCCTGGCCGCGATGCTGCAGGGCGTGCAGGCCCAGGGCGACGATGGCGGAGGCGGCGTCGGGCTCCGCGCCCCAGACGCCGCAGACGCCGCACTCCAGGCGCAGGGCGTCGTCGTCCTCCTCGCGCTCGGGTTCGCGGTGGGTGATCGGATCGGCGATCAGGTGGCGCATCGTAGGGCTCCGATGACCTGCTGAAACTATATCAGGGGGCTGTGGGCGGGGAGTTAGGCGGGGTTTGCGTCCGGGGCAAGGCGTCTTCGTCGGAAAACCCTCTGTTCACCGAAGATGCGACGACCGGCGTCAGGGCGTCTGCGCCGCGTCCTATGCCCGGCATGACCTTCTGGATCATCCGCGCCGAGGCGGCCGAGACGGGCTTCACCCGCGCGTCGGACAGCCACCGAGGGGTCTTTTCGCCGGGCAGGGCGGCGGCCACGACCAGATGGATCGCGCCCAGCAGGATCAGGCCGCGCGCCAGGCCGATGATCAGGCCCAAGCCCCGGTCGATGACGCCGAGCTGGTCATGCGCGTGTGCGCCCTTCGACACGGCCGAGCCCAGCAGGCGGACGCCGAAATAGAGCAGCAGGAAGGACACTAGCCCCGCCACGACGGAGCCCAGCCAGTCCGGGTTGATCAAGCCGCGTCCCAGCGGCGCCGTCACGGGCAGGGCGATCAGGGCGATGATCACCGCCAGAATGAAGCTGAACAGGGCCACGACCTCGCGCGTCGCCCCTCGCACCCAGCCCGCGCCGGTCGAGATGACGATGACAATGAGCGCAAGGATGTCGAAGCCGGTCATCACGTCCTTTGATCGGGCAGGCGCAGCCTCAATAGCTGTTCTGAGAGATTCGTTCGACCACCTCGGCCAGACGGCTGACCGCCGTCGTCTTCACGCCCTTGTCCTTGACCGTCAGGGGCGGGCACAGAGCCTGGTCGAAGCCCAGCTTCTGGGCCTCGCGCAGGCGGGCCTCTGCGCGACCGACGGCGCGGACCTCGCCCGACAGGCTGATTTCGCCGAACACGACGCAGCCTTGCGGCAGGGGCGTGTCTGTGGCCGAGGAGATCAGCGCCGCCGCCGCCGCCAGATCCGCCGCCGGTTCATTGATCCGCAGGCCGCCGGCGACGTTCAGATAGACGTCCTGATCGCCGAAGCCGAAGCCGCAGCGCGCCTCCAGCACCGCCAGCACCATGTTCAACCGGCCGGTGTCCCAGCCGACCACCGCCCGGCGCGGCGTGCCGTATGCGGACTTGGACACCAGGGCTTGCACCTCGACCAACACGGGGCGCGAGCCTTCGATCCCGGCGAAGACGGCGGCGCCGGGCGCCCGATCCTGACCCTCGCTGAGGAAGAGGGCGGAGGGGTTGGAGACTTCGCGCAACCCCGCATCGCCCATTTCAAAGACGCCGATCTCATCCGTTGCGCCAAAGCGGTTCTTGCCGGCGCGCAGGATGCGGAAGGGGTAGCCGCGCTCGCCCTCAAAGCTGAGAACCGCGTCGACCATATGTTCGACCACGCGCGGTCCGGCCACCTGACCGTCCTTGGTGACATGACCGACCAGAACGACGGCGACGCCCTGGGACTTGGCCAGACGCACCATCTCCCCGGCGCAGGCGCGCACCTGGGTGACCGAGCCGGGTCCGGCTTCATGAGCGTCGGACCACAGGGTCTGGATCGAATCGACGATGACGATGTCGAACTTCTCGCGCTTCAGCGTGCCGAGGATTTCGCGCAGCGCCGTGGCGGCGGCCAGTTCGACCGGGGCCTTGGCCAGTCCCATCCGCTTGGCGCGGGCGCGGATCTGCTCCACCGCCTCCTCGCCGGAGATATAGGCCACGCGGTGACCCTTCAGCGCGGCCTGGGCGGCGACGTCCAGCAGAAGGGTCGACTTGCCGACCCCCGGATCGCCGCTGAGCAATATGGCTGAGCCGGGCACCACGCCGCCGCCGCAGACGCGGTCGAACTCCTTGACGCCGGTGATGATGCGCGGCGGCTCTGGCGTGTCGGACTGCAAGGTCTCGAACTGGACGCCGCGCGTGCGCGCCGCGCTGACCGGCTTCATCGCGCCGGGCGGAGCCGATCGGGTCTCCTCGACGATGGAGTTCCATTGTCCGCAGGCCCCGCACTGGCCGGACCACTTGCCATGCACCGCCCCGCAGGACTGACAGACGAATATCGCACCTTCACGAGCCATGCTCAGGGTCTAGCAGCATTCGCAGCGGGCGGAAGCGGCGCCTGAAAGACCTGCGACCGACATTGTCGTGTCACAGAAACTTTTTCTCCGGCAAGTTGCGTGGATCGCCGAATGACGGTCAAAAGGTCGCATCGACAGGAGAATTTCAGCAATGACGACCCCTCTGGTGACGCGCGCCGTCAATATTCTCACCAAACCCGCTGAAGAGTGGGTCGTGATCCGTGGTGAAACGACCGACACGAAATCGCTGTTCATGGGCTACGCCCTGCCGCTGGCCCTCATCGGCCCGGTCTGCGGCCTGATCAGCGTCCTGCTGTTTGTCGGACTGCTGGGCCCGCTCGGTCTCGGCGCTGTTCTGATGAGCGCCATTGTGGGCGCGGTGCTGGGTGTTGCGATCAGTCTGCTGGCGGTCTTCCTTCTGGGGATCATCATCAACGCCCTGGCGTCCAGCTTCGGCACGCAGCAAAACAAGGATCAGGCGATGAAGGTCGCCGTCTACTCCATGACGGCGAGCTGGGTTGCGGGTCTGCTGACGCTGGTTCCGGCAGTGGGGGGGCTGTTGGCTCTGCTGGCGGGCCTTTACGGTTTCTACCTGCTGTATCTCGGCCTGCAGAAGGTCATGGACACGCCGCAGGACAAGGCGGTCATCTACACCCTGGTGCTGTTCCTGATCATGGCCGTCATTCTGGGTGTCGCCATGACCATCATCGGCGTGATCACTGCCGCCATGATGATGGGTGCGGCCGCCGCCGCCGGGGCCGGAGCCTACGCCCTCAGCTGATGTAGTGTCGGGGGACGCGCGGCGTGATTGAAGTCAGCAGTTCATAGCTGATCGTGCCCGCGGCCCTCGCCGCATCGTCCAGAAGCCGGTTGGGGCCGAACAACTCCACCCGGTCGCCGACCGCGACGTCCAGGCCGGTGATGTCCACCGCGCAGACGTCCATGGAGACGCGGCCCAGCAGGCGGCGGAGTTCTCCGGCGATGAAGACCTGTCCCGCCGGGCTGTAGCTGCGCAACAGGCCGTCGGCGTAGCCCGTCGCCACCGTGGCGACACGGACGGGCGCTTCGACCTCATATCCTCTCGAATAGCCGACGCTCTCGCCCGAAGGCACGTCGCGCACCTGAAGCACTTCGGCGGACAGGGTGGCGACGGACTGGATCCGGTCGTCCGGCCTGCCTTCAGGGCCGCCGCCATACAGGCAGATGCCGGGCCGCACCGCGTCGAAGGCGAAATCCGGCCCCAGGAAGCAGCCGCTGGAGTTGGCGAAGGAGCGGACGACGCCGGGATAGCGCTGGATGACGGCGGCATAGGCGTCGCGCTGGCGCCGGTTCATCGGATGGGGCGGCTCGTCGGCGCAGGCCAGATGGGTCAGCACCAACGCCAGCCCCTCGATCGGCGCGGGCGCGTCCTCGGGCCGGAAGCCGAGACGGTTCATCCCGGTGTCGATCTGCAAGCCGCAGGCGCCGCCGCCCGCCGCCGTCCATGCCTCAAGCTGGAGCGGGTGGTTGATTACAGGACGCAGAGCGGCGGCCTGAAGGTTGCGGGCGTTGTCGGCGACGCTGCCGTCCAGCACATAGATGACGGGTTCCGGTCCCAGCGCCTGACGCAGGTTCAGCCCCTCAACGGCGCGGGCGACGAAGAAGGTGCGGGCGCCCTCCTGCATCAAACGTGCGGCGCAGGCGGCGGCGCCCAGGCCGTAGCCGTCGGCCTTGAGCACCGGATGCACCGGCGCGCCCGAGACCTGGCCCAGGGTGCGGTAGTTGGCGGCGAGCGCGTTCAGATCGACGGTCAGGCGGGCGGGGGCATGCATGGCGCCATCTAGGGCCAGCATCACGCGCCACGCAACACCATCAAGGCCGGCTCACGCCGATCAGGAACGCGGCGGCTTGGCCTTGTAGGGTTTGGCGCCGGCCGGCTTGCCGCGCGCATCCTTGGCCGCCCAAGGACGGTCGCCACCCTGGGGTTTGCCCTTGGGCTTGCCCTTCCAGGGCTGATCGCCCGACGGGGCGCGTTCGGCGTCGGCGCGCGGCGCCCATGGCGTCTTGCCCTCTGCGGGGGGCTTCTTGACCCAGGGCTTCTTGCCCGGAGGCGTGGGGGTGTCGGCTGTGCGTTTCACCCAAGGCTTCTTGCCTTCAGCGGCAGGAGCGGACGGGGCGTCCTCGCGGGGCTTCCAGGGCTTCTTCTCGAACGGAGCGGCGTTGTCGTCGCGTTTGACCCAAGGCTTCTTAGCGCCTTCAGGACGATCCTCGCGCGGTTTCCAGGCGGGCTTGCCGCTGTCGTCTTCGCGGGCCTTCCAGGGTTTGCGTTCGGGACGGTCGCCGGTCGGGCGGTCGCCAGAGGGCTTTTTGTCCCAACGGCTGGCGGGCTTTTCCTTGGGGCCGGGGGCGACGGCGGGATCGATCTTGACGCCGTCTTCCAGACCCTGGGCGATGGCGGCCTCGAACTTGGCCTTCATCTCCATGGTGATTTCGAACTTGGTCTCGCGGTCGAAGATCTTGATCGAGCCGATGTCGCGCTTGGTCACATGGCCCAGACGGCAGATCGTCGGCATCAGCCACTTGGGATCGGCGTTCTTGTCGCGGCCGATGTTGATCCGGTACCAGGTCATGTCGCCGCCGCGCGCGAAGTCGGTGTAGGGCACATCGGGCTGGCCGCGATCGTTCTTGCCGCTCTCCTGCTGGCGCTTCATCCGGTCGTCGTCATAGACGTCCTCGGGCGAGGGCAGCTTCTGGCGATACAGCTGGATCAGGGCGGCGGCGACCTGTTCCGGCGAGCTCTTCTCCAGGAGTTGGCGGCCCAGGGCCAGGGCCTCTTCATCCTCGACCGGCGCGGTCAGGACGGGATCGGCGAGCATGCGGACCTGATCCTGTTCGCGGATCATTTCGGCGGACGGCGGGCCGGACCACTCGGCGGTGATCGAGGCCGAGGCCAGCATGATCTCGACCTTGCGTCGGCGGGTGTAGGAGACCAGCAGGACGGAGACGCCCTTCTTGCCGGCCCGACCCGTGCGGCCCGAACGGTGCAGCAGACCCGCCTTGTTGACCGGGATCTCGGCGTGGATGACCAGACCCAGATCTGGCAGGTCCAGGCCGCGTGCAGCCACGTCGGTCGCGACGCAGACGCGGGCGTGGCCGTCACGCAGGGCTTGCAGAGCCTCGGAGCGCTGGCTCTGTGTCAGTTCGCCCGACAGACCGACGACCGAGAAGCCGCGCTCACGCAGGCTGGCGGTCAGATGCTTCACCCGTTCGCGCGTATTGGCGAAGACCAGGGCTCCGGGAGCCTCGAAGTAGCGAAGCACATTGACGACGGCCAGATCGACCTCGTTCGGCGCGACGCGGATAGCCTTGTATTCGATGTCGGCGTGCGAACCGGCGCCGACGACGGTGTCGATGCGCAGGGCGTCGTTCTGATAGGTCTTGGCCAGTTTGACGATGTCGCGCGCCAGCGTCGCCGAGAACAGCAGGGTGCGGCGCTCGGCCGGGGCGGCGTCGAGGATGAAGGTCAGGTCTTCCTGGAAGCCCATGTCCAGCATTTCATCGGCTTCATCCAGCACGACAGCTTTCAGCGTCGACAGGTCCAGCGCGCCGCGTTCGACATGGTCGCGCAGACGACCGGGTGTGCCGACGACGATGTGGCAACCGCGCTCCAGCTGACGGCGCTCGGTCTTGGGGTCCATGCCGCCGACGCAGGAGACGATGCGAGCGCCGGTCTGGGCGTAGAGCCATTGCAGTTCGTTGGACACCTGCATCGCCAGTTCGCGGGTCGGGGCGATGACCAAGGCGACGGGGGCGCCGAACTCGGCGAACTTTTCAGCCTCGCCCAGCAGGGTCGGGGCCATGGCCAGACCGAAGGCCACCGTCTTGCCCGAGCCGGTCTGGGCGCTGACCAGAAGATCGCGGCCCATGCCGTTGGTGTCGACGCCGTCGTCATTCAGCGCGGCCTCCAGCACGGCGGCCTGAACCGGCGTGGGCTCGGCATAGCCGCGTTCAGAGAGGGCGCGGTCAAGCGCGGGATGACTGGCAGGAAAAGGCATGGGCGTTCCGTAGGGCGCCACAGCGGCGCGCGCCAGCACGGTCCAGACGAGACAGCCAGCGAAGGGCGGGGCGTTTGCGCCCAGAACAAGGCGGAAGCACGGCAGAGGCCGCATTTCGTGGTGGGATGTTCTGTGAAGCTGTGGACGGACCTACGTCGAGGGCAGCAGGTCGCCGGCGAAGGCGCGGTAGCGACCGGCCCGCACCCCGTCCGTGGCCCGCGCGATGTCCGGCGCGAAGTAGCGGTCGGCGGAATAGGGCTCGGCCGCCTCGCGCACGATGGCGTAGGTCTGTTCCAGTTCCGGCGACGAGGTCAGCGGACGACGGAAGTCGATGCCTTGAGCTGCGGCCAGCAGTTCGATGCCGACCACGGTCGCCGTGTTGGCGGCCATGTCCAGCAGGCGGCGCGCGCCGTGGGTGGCCATCGACACATGGTCTTCCTGGTTGGCGCTGGTCGGCACGGTGTCGATGACGCAGGGGTGGGCGACCATGCGGTTCTCGGCCACCAGAGCCGCCGCCGTCACCTGGGCGATCATGAAGCCCGAGTTCAGACCGCTCTCCTTGACCAGGAAGGCGGGCAGGTCGGTCATCTTGGGGTCGACCAGGATGGAGGTGCGGCGCTCACTGATATTGCCGATCTCGCACAGGACCATGGCGATCTGATCTGCTGCATAAGCGACCGGTTCTGCGTGGAAGTTGCCACCCGAGATGACGTCTCCGTCCTCGATGAAGACCAGCGGATTGTCGGTCACGGCGTTGGCTTCACGCTCCAGCATGGCGGCGGCGTTGCGCAGCACGTCCAGGGTGGCGCCCATGACCTGCGGCTGGCAGCGCAGCGAGTAGGGGTCCTGCACCTTGGCGCAGTCGTGGCGGTGGCTGTCGCGGATGGCGCTGCCGGTCAGCAGTTCACGCAGACGGCGGGCGACGTCGATCTGACCCGGCTGGCCGCGCAGGGCGTGAATGCGGGGATCGAACGGCGCATCAGAGCCCTTCAGCGCATCGACCGACAGGGCGCCGGCGGCGATGGCGGCGGCGAAGACGTCCTCGGTGGCGAACAGACCGGCCAGGGCCAGGGCTGTAGAGCACTGGGTGCCGTTCAGCAGGGCCAGACCTTCCTTGGGGCCCAGGACGACGGGCTTCAGTCCGGCCTTGGCTAGAGCCGACACGGCGTCCATCGTCTGACCCTGATAGCGGGCCTCGCTGACGCCGATCAGGACGCAGCTCATATGGGCCAGAGGGGCCAGATCGCCCGAGGCGCCGACCGAACCCTTGGCCGGGATCAGCGGCAGGACCTCGGCGTTGACCATGGCGATCAGGGTCTCCAGCGTGTGCCGCCGAACGCCCGAGGCGCCCTTCGACAGGCTGGCGATCTTCAGCACCATCAGCAGGCGAGTGACGTTCTCATCCAGCGGTTCGCCGACGCCGCAGGCGTGGCTGAGCACCAGGTTCTTCTGAAGGGTTTCAAGGTCTTCCGCCGCAATGCTGGTGTTGGCCAGCAGGCCGAAGCCGGTGTTGATGCCATAGACCGTGCGGCCCTCGGCCAGGATGGCGGCGACGACCGCCGCCCCCTTCTCGACATTGGCCCAGGCGGCGGGCGTGAGTTCGACCTGAACGGGTCCGTTCAGGACGTGGCGCAGCTGATTAAGAGTCAGCGGGTCTTGGCCGATGATGATCTGGGTCATGTCTGGTGTTCCGAAATCGTGGAACCCTCTCCCGTGGGGAGAGGGCTTGAGCGCACGGATGCGCCAGCATCCGTTCTTGCGCGAAAGGGTGAGGGAGTTCGGTGCGAAAAAGGCGAGGCGCGTAACCCCTCACCCGACCGCGCCAGGACGACGGCTGCGCCGCCGTGCGCGGTCTCCCTCTCCCGATGGGAGAGGGTCATTTCAAACTCGGCAGATTGAGCCCGTGCTCGCGGGCGGCGTCCTTGGCGATGTCGTATCCGGCGTCGGCGTGGCGCATGACGCCTGTGGCCGGGTCGTTCCACAGAACGCGTTCCAGGCGTTTGGCCGCTTCCGGCGTGCCGTCGGCGACGATGACGACGCCCGAGTGCTGGCTATAGCCCATGCCGACCCCGCCGCCGTGGTGCAGCGACACCCAGGACGCGCCCGACGCGGTGTTCAGCAGGGCGTTCAGCAGGGGCCAGTCGGAGACGGCGTCAGAGCCGTCCATCATGGCCTCGGTCTCGCGGTTCGGGCTGGCGACGGAGCCTGAGTCCAGATGGTCGCGGCCGATGACGATGGGGGCCTTCAACTCGCCCGAGGCCACCATCTCGTTGAACATCAGACCGGCGCGATGGCGGTCGCCCAGACCGATCCAGCAGATGCGTGCGGGCAGGCCCTGGAAGGCGATGCGCTCGCCCGCCATGTCCAGCCAGCGGTGCAGGCAGGCGTTGTCGGGAAAAAGCTTTTTCATCGCCTCATCCGTCTTGCGGATATCCTCGGGATCACCCGACAGGGCGACCCATCGGAACGGCCCGACGCCGCGGCAGAACAGCGGGCGGATATAGGCGGGGACGAAGCCGGGGAAGTCGAAGGCGTTCTTCACGCCCTCGTCAAAGGCGACCTGACGGATGTTGTTGCCATAGTCGACGGTGGGGATGCCCATGGCGTGGAAGTCGAGCATGGCCTGGACGTGGACGGCCATCGACTTGCGCGCGGCGGCCTCGACGGCGGCGGGGTCGCTGACGCGCTTTTCCTCCCATTCGGCGACGGTCCAGCCGGAGGGCAGGTAGCCGTTGACCGGGTCGTGGGCGCTGGTCTGATCGGTCACCAGATCGGGACGAACGCCGCGTTTGACCATTTCAGGCAGAAGGTCAGCCGCATTGCCCAACAGGCCGATCGACAAGGCTTTCTTGTCCTTGAAGGACTGCTCCAGAAGGGCCAGGGCCTCGTCCAGGGTTTCGGCCATGACATCGACATAGCGGGTGCGCTGACGGAACTCGATGCGGCTGCGCTGGCATTCGATGGTGATGCACGACGCCCCGGCCATGGTCGCGGCGAGAGGCTGGGCGCCGCCCATGCCGCCCAGGCCCGCCGTCAGAATCCACCTGCCCGACCAGTCGCCGCCATAGTGCTGGCGACCCGCCTCCATGAAGGTCTCATAGGTGCCTTGGACGATGCCCTGGGTGCCGATGTAGATCCATGACCCGGCCGTCATCTGGCCGTACATCATCAGGCCCTTGCGATCGAGTTCGTTGAAATGCTCCCAGGTCGCCCATTTCGGCACCAGGTTGGAGTTGGCGATCAGCACGCGCGGCGCGTCTTCGTGGGTGCGGAAAACGCCGACCGGCTTGCCCGACTGGACCAGCAGGGTCTCGTCGGCTTCCAGCGTCTTCAGCTGCTCGACGATGGTGTCGAAGGCCTGCCAGTTGCGGGCCGCCTTGCCGATGCCGCCATAGACGACCAGGTCCTCGGGGCGCTCGGCCACGTCGGGATCGAGGTTGTTCATCAGCATCCGCATCGCCGCTTCGGCGGCCCAGGTCCTGGCGGTCTTTTCAGACCCGTGCGGGCTGCGAATGATGCGAGTGTTGGGCGTGGACATCGAATCCTCCATGCGCGTCAGCGGTCGTGCTTGGGTTTAGTGTTATGTCTAGACATTATTGCGTGCAAGAGGCAGTTTCGATTCATGGATCATGAGCCGCTTCATCGACGGATCGCCGGCGACGTCGAACGCCGCATCGCCTCGGGCGAATGGCGACCGGGGTTTCGCATCCCGACCGAGGTCGAGCTGATGGCCGAATACGGCTGCGCCCGGATGACGGTGTCGCGGGCGGTGTCTGATTTGGCGGCGCGGGGGTTGGTCGTGCGGCGCAGGCGGGCTGGAACCGTGGTCGCCCATCCGCCGATCCATTCCTCTGCTCTGGTCGCCATCCCTGACATTCAGGCGGAGATCGAGGGCAGGGGCCTGACCTATTCCCACCGTCTGCTGAGCCGGGATGTGCGCTCCGCAACTGTGGATGAGGGGGGCATGGGCGTGCGCCTGATCGCACTGGACACCCTGCACCAAGCCGACGACCTGCCCTTCGCCTTTGAGCGGCGCTTGATCGCTCTGGACGCGGCGCCGGAAGCGGAAGACGCGGATTTCACGGTGCAGCCGCCGGGCGGCTGGCTGCTGGCCCATATGCCGTGGACCGAGGCCGAGCATCGGATTTCCGCCGTTGGCGTCGATGTTGAGACCGCCAAGCATCTGGGTCTGGCCGACGGCGCCCCCTGTCTGCGCCTGGAGCGCCGCACCTGGCGCGACGGTCAGGGCGTGACCTGGGCATGGCAGACCTTCCCCGGCGCGGCCTATGATCTGGTCGCGCGCTTTTCCCCGACCAAAGGATGATCCCGATGAGCGAACCGTCAGAAGCCTTGGGTTGGCGCTCTGTCGCGGACCTGGTGGGCAACCATCCCGACGCCACTGTCGCCCTGATCGGTGCGCCGCTGAACGAGCGGTCGTTGACGCCGGGTCGCTGCGACCTCGGCCCGAAAGCCCTGCGCGCGGTCCTGCCGCGCCTGTCCACCTATGACGTCGAGACGGGGCTGGAGCTGGAGGTTCTGGTCCACGACGCGGGCGATGTGGCGCTGAAGGCCGTCTCGCCGTTCGACGCCTTCGAGCCAGTGCGCGACGCGGTGGCGGCTCAGGCCCACCGGGCCCTGACCATCCTCGTCGGCGGTAACAACGCCATCACCCGGCCCGGTGTCCACGCGCTCGGCCTGGACCGCGTCGGCGTGCTGACGCTGGACGCCCATTTCGACCTGCGCGACACGGATCAGGGCCTGACCAACGGCAATCCGATCCAGGCCCTGCTGGACGACGGCATGGACGGACAGCGCATCAGCCAGGTCGGCCTCGCCCCCTTCGCCAACACCCGCCGCGCCCATGAAAAGGCCAAGGCGGCGGGTATTTCGGTTCGCATGGCGCGTGAGTGCCGCGAGCGCGGACTGGCCGTCGTCGTCGCCGAGGAGCTGGAGCGGTTGTCGGCCCTGTGTGAGGTCATCTACGTCGATTTCGACATCGACGTCATCGACCGCAGCCAGTGGCCCGCCAGCCCCGGCGCCCGCCCCGGCGGGGTCTCGGTCCACGACTTCTTCGACGCCGCCCGCGCCATCGGCGCCCATCCTAAGGTGCGCGCCGTGGACCTGACCGAATACGACCCCTCGCTGGAAGTCGGCGACCTCGGCTCCCTGACGGCGGGGCGTTGGTTCTGTGAAATCCTCAGCGGCGTGGCCGCGCGATGAACCGGCTCTGGATGGTCGTTCTGGTGTCTCTGTTCAGCCTTGCGAGTGCGGCTGAGGCTTGGGGGTGCAGCATGCTGGTCCCGAGCTATCAAGATGAACTGCGCTTCCAGCAAAGGCGCTGGGCGAATGCAGACGCGATCTTTCTGGCCCGGGCGACGCCAAGAGAAGGGTTCGAGAGCGATCTGAGGCTGATTGCGACAATCACAGGGTCCGCATCTCCGAAACGCAGCATGGTCCATGTGAATGGGATGTGCGGCGAGGCTCCGCCCGAAGGGGTCGTCATCGTTTTCGCCCAACGCTTGGATCCAGGCGATTTTCCATGGCGACCGTGGCGATGGAGAGAATGGGTCGTCACCAGCTACGTCTATCCTCATGAGGTGGTGGATCCGCAGATGGTCACGGCCTTGCGCGAGACAACAGAACGACTTCGGAGCAACCGATGATCCTCGCCGACCGCCTCATCACCGACTGCCACGTTGCGACCATGACCGAGGGCGGCGCCCCCTATGGCGCGATCGAGGACGCCGCCATCCTGATCCAGGATGGCCGCATCGCCTGGATCGGGCTGCGCGCCGATCTGCCTGTGCATAAGGTTGTGGAAACCGACAGTCTGGGCGGGCGCTGGGTCACGCCCGGCCTGATCGACTGCCACACCCATCTGGTCTTCGGCGGCGACCGCTCGGGCGAGTTCGAGCGGCGGCTGGAGGGCGCGACCTATGAGGAGATCGCGCGCGCCGGGGGCGGCATCGTCTCCTCGGTCAAGGCCACGCGCGAGGCCAGCGAGGACTCCCTATACGCCTCGGCCTGCAAGCGTCTGGAGGGGCTGAAGGCCACCGGCGTCACCACGGTCGAGATCAAGTCCGGCTATGGTCTGGACCACGACAGCGAGCTGAAGATGCTGCGCGTCGCCCGCCGTATCGGGCGCGAGGCCGGGGTGCGGGTGCGCACCTCCTACCTGGGCCTGCACGCCGTGCCGCCCGAGCACAAAGCCGACCGCGCCGCCTATGTGGACAAGGCTGTGGATCAAATCCTGCCCGTCGCCCATGCCGAGGGTCTGGTCGACGCCGTGGACGCCTATTGCGAGCCCATAGCCTTCACCACGGACGAGGTCGCCCGCCTGTTCGACAAGGCCGAGGCGCTGGGCCTGCCGGTCAAGCTGCACGCCGACCAGCTGTCCGACGGCGGCGGCGCGGCTCTGGCGGCGCACTATCACGCCCTGTCCGCCGACCACATCGAGCACACGACCGAGCCGGGCGTTCAGGCCATGGCCGAGGCGGGCGTGGTCGCGGTCCTGCTGCCCGGCGCCTTCCTGATGCTGCGCGAGACCAAGCCGCCGCCGGTGGCCCTGCTTCGCCAGCACGGCGTGCGCATGGCGGTCGCCACCGACTGCAACCCCGGCACCTCGCCCGTCGCCTCGATGACGGCGGCGCTGAACCTGGCCTGCGTCCAGTTCCGGCTGACCCCGGAGGAAGCCATCGCCGGCGCCACCCGCCACGCCGCCCGCGCCCTGGGGTTGCAGGACGAGACCGGAATCCTCGAACCCGGCAAGGCGGCTGACCTTGCGGTGTGGGACATCCAGCGCCCTGCGGAGCTCTGCTACTGGCTGGGCGCGCCGTTTCTGCATCGTCGCTATCTGGCGGGCAGGGCCCCCTAGGCAGCCTTGTTCCCTCAAGGGTTGTAATCCATATCGTTGGTATCTTAGAGTTGTGTCCGAGAAGGGGCACAATCCATGGATGCGGACCAATTCATCGCGCGCTGGTCGACGGCGACGATCAGCGAACGCGCGCACTATCAGACCTTCATCTCCCAGCTGTGCGCCTTGATCGGCGCGCCGGCGCCCGATGAGGAGAAGGCCGGCGATCTGGATTACTGCTTCGAACGGCCCGTGCGGTTCAGCCATGAGGACGGCGGCGGGCACGTCCACTACATCGACTGCTATCGCCGCGACTGCTTTGTTCTGGAGGCCAAGCAGTCAGGCAAGCGCCAGAGCGGCGGCGAACTGGACCCGCGTCGCCAGCTGGAGCTGTTCGCCGGGCGCGGTCGCAAGCCCGCACAACTGTCTGATGATGCCTGGGACCGGCTGATGCGCGCGGCCAAGCGCCAGGCGGAGGGCTACGCCAAGGCGCTGGACGAATGGCCGCCGTTTCTGGTGGTCGTCGATGTCGGGCGGGCCATAGAGGTCTGGTCGGACTTCGGACGGCAAGGCAAGACCTATGCGCCGTTTCCTGACCGCGCCCGATACCGCATCGAACTGGCGCATCTGGCGGACCTGGAGGTGCGAGAACGGCTGAGGCTGGTCTGGACCCAGCCCATGGCGCTGGACCCGGCGGCGCGGGTGGCCGAGGTGACGACGGAGATCGCCACCCGTCTGGCCTGGCTGGTGCGATCCATCGGGTCGCGCTGGGCGAACGGGCCGGACGGAGCGCCCGATGCGGTGACGCGCGCGGCGCGGGCCAATCAGACGGCCCTGTTCGTCATGCAATGCATCTTCTGCATGTTCGCCGACAGCGTGGGCCTGATCGAGAAGCGGGGCTTCCTGTCGTTTCTGGAGAGCTATCGCGGCCAGGCGGACCAGTTCCACAAGGGGGCCAGCGACTTCTTTCGGCATATGGACACGGGCGGGCATTGTGCGGCCATTCGTCAGGATTTGAAGCGGTTCAACGGCGGCCTGTTCCGGCATGTGGCGCCGCTGGAGATCAATGAGGTCGAACTGGCGGCGCTGATCGAGGCGGCCAAGCGGGACTGGGCCTCGGTCGAACCGGCCATTTTCGGCGCCCTTCTGGAGCAGGCGCTGGATCCGGCGGAACGATCAGAACTGGGCGCCCATTACACGCCGCGCGCCTATGTGGAGCGCTTGGTCGAACCGACGCTGATGGAGCCTTTGCGGGCCGACTGGGAGGTGGTCGAGGCCAACGCCATCGGCCTGTATTTGCGCGGCGAAGAGAAGGCGGCGCGGCGGGCGGTCAAGGATTTCCACCGCCAGCTGTGCGCTGTGCGGGTGCTGGACCCAGCCTGCGGCACCGGCAACTTCCTCTATGTCGCCCTGCGCATGATGAAGGAGCTGGAGGGCGAAGTTCTGGGTGTTCTGGCCGAGATGGGCGAGGCGCAGGGGCTGCTGGAGCTGGACGGCCATACGGTCAGCCCGGAGCAGTTCTGGGGGCTGGAGAAGAACGCCTACGCCGCCTGGATCGCCGAGATGGTGATGTGGATCGGCTATCTGCAATGGCATTTCCGCATCTTCGGCGACGCCAAGCCTTCGGAACCGATCCTGCGCAATTTCCAGCGCATCCAGAAGACTGATGCTCTGATGACGTGTCGGCGGGTCGAACTGAAACGTGATGCTCAGGGCAGGCCAGTCACCTGGAAGCGTGAGCGCCGCAAGAGCGAGCTTGCACCCGTGCTCTTCGTCGCCGCTGACGACGAGCGGGAAGTGGAACATTATGTCGATCCCGCACCCACGCCCTGGCCCGATGTCCATTTCATCATCGGCAACCCGCCTTTCATGGGCGGAAAGGACATGAGGCGGGAATTGGGCGCAGGCTATGTGGACGCCCTGTGGCGCATTCGTCAGGGGCGGTTTCGGTCCGCTGATCTGGTCACGGCCTGGTGGGACCGAGCGGCGGAACTGCTGGTGCGGCCGGGATCAAGCCTACGCCGTTTCGGTTTCATCACCACCAATTCGATCACCCAGACCTTCTCGCGGCGGGTGTTGGAGCATCACCTGAAAGGGCGACCGCCGATCCGTCTGGTTTTCGCTATCCCAGACCATCCCTGGATCAGGGGAGCCGACCGCGCCGCTGTGCGCATCGCCATGACGGTGGCGGAACGCGGCGAACCGGACGGTCAGGGGCGGCTGTTGACCGTGACGTCAGAGGCGAATCTGGGCAACGACCGGCCGGATATCGTCTTCTCTGAGCGACGAGGGGGCATAGCCGCGGACCTGAGCGTGGATGGCGACCTGTTGGAGTTGCATGGTCTTAAAGCCAATGCTGGCTTGTGTTCGCCCGGGATGAAACTCCACGGTTCGGGATTCATCGTCAGTAATGAACGTGCAGAGGTGCTGGCCTCGGCTTCAGTGTGCTCCCCGAAAAGTCTGATCCGGCCTTTTCGTAATGGACGTGATCTGGCGGGCAGGCCGCGCGGCGTTCAGGTCATCGATCTGTTCGGCTGGGACGCGGCTGAGGTCAGACGCTTGCATCCAGCTCTTTATCAACACCTGCTGGAGAAGGTGAAACCAGAGCGGGATCGTAATAATCGAGCGTCTTACCGCGACAACTGGTGGATCTTCGGCGAGCCGCGCAGCGAATTGCGTCCGGCTCTGCAGGGACTGGAACGCTACATCGCCACGGTCGAGACCGCCAAACACAGGTGGTTCCGGTTTCTGGATGCAGATGTGACGCCCGACAACACCCTGGTCTGTGTTGCAACCGACCGCGCTGAGCTTCTTGCGGTGCTGTCATCCCAATTTCATGTCGCGTGGGCCGCCAGGATGGGCGGCGCCCTTGAGGATCGGCCCGTCTACAGCAAAGGCGCCTGCTTCGATCGTTTCCCGTTCCCGGTTCTGGGGGCCAGAGCCGCCGCCGAATTGGCGGCTCTGGGTGAGGAACTGGACGCGTTGAGGCGCAGAGTGCTGGAGCGGCATCATGATCTGACCATGACAGGGCTCTATAACGCCCGAGCCCGTCTGCATTCGGATGGGCTGATGACCAAGGCGGAGCGGATGGTGCATGAGGCGGGGCATGTCGGCCTGCTGAATCATCTGCATGAACGCATTGATGCGGTGACGGCTGAAGCCTACGGCTGGCCTGTGAACATGCCTGCGGAGGAAACGGTCGTCAGGCTGGCGCGATTGAATCGCGTACGGAGTCTGGAGGAGGCCAGCGGCGACATCCGTTTTCTGAGACCCGCCTATCAGCAGACACGGTTCAAGCCGTCGGCCCTGCCGGTGCAGACCGAAGTCTTGCTGGAAGCCGAACATCCGCTCCCGCACTTGCCGGAAGGGGCCGGAGCGTTGGCGGCCATGCTGCTGACGGCCTTGCGTATAGAGGGCGCGCCTATGGCGTCGAGCGGCTTGGCTGCGGGCTTTTCGGGACGGCAAGGCCGCCGCATGGAGGAGCGGATCGAACAGACCCTGGCTGTTTTGGCCGTGGCGGGGTCTGTGCAGAGAACCGGTTCTCGATGGTACGCCCCGCATCGCGAGAGAGAGGCATGATCGGATCGTGGAGATGGCGGAAGCGGTGGGATTCGAACCCACGGACGGCTCTCACCGTCGCTGGTTTTCAAGACCAGTGCCTTAAACCACTCGGCCACACTTCCTTGCCGGCGCAGCGGACTGCGCTGTTCGAGCGGAACGGCGACATAGCCCACAACGTCCCGTTAACCAAAGAGGAAATCTCAGGCGTCATGATCTGTCCTGGAGGCGAGGTCCGACAGGGGCCGAGGATTGGATATGAGCGTGAGACTGTTCAGGACGGCCTTGGTTGCGGGCCTGCTGTCGATGCTGACGGCGTGTGCGGGCTTTGGCGGCGCCAAGGGCGGCGGCGGGAGCTATCCCGTGGTCACCGACCCGGCGCCGATCGTGTCGGGGACGATGCGGCCCTATCAGATCCGCGGGCGCTGGTATCGGCCGGCGGAACAGCCCAACTATGACGAGCGGGGCACGGCCTCCTGGTACGGCGCCCAGTTCAACGGACGGCCCACGGCGACCGGCGAGCGATTCGACATGAACGCCCTGACCGCCGCCCACAAGACCCTGCCTCTGCCCGGCCTGGTCGAGGTGACCAATCTGTCCAACGGCCGTCAGATCGTGGCGAGGCTCAACGACCGGGGGCCGTTCGTGGACGGGCGGATCATCGATTTGTCGCGCGGCTCGGCCGAGGCGCTGGGCATGCTCAATCAGGGCGTGGGCGAGGTGAGGGTGCGCTATCTGGGATCGGCGCCGAGAAGCGGCGGCGGCACGACCCTGCAATACGCCGAGCGGCGCGAACAACAGGCGCCGACGCCTGCACCTGCACCTGCACCTGCACCTGTCAGGGCCAGCGGGCCGATCGACTATCCGCCGGGCGGGCTTGTGAGCGGGGCGACGACACAGACGGCCTATGCGGCCCCGGTCTATTCCGCGCCGCCCGCCATGGCGGCGGGCCAGTGGGTGCAGGCGGGAACCTGGCGCAATGAAGCCGAGGCGCGGCGGGCGGCGCGGCATCTGGGCGGCGGAGCTTCGGCGACGTCGGACGGGGCCGGCGGGTGGCGGGTACTGGTCGGGCCATGGCCGGATGCGGCGACAGCGGAACGGTCGCGCCGGGCCGTGGTTTCGCGCGGTTACGCCGACGCCCTGTTGATATCCGGCCAGTAAGGGTTGCGAACCTCGGCGGCGCCGCCATTGTGCGCCGGTGACCCAGGGCAGATTCATTACATTCGAGGGCGGCGAGGGGACCGGCAAGTCGACCCAGGTCGCGCGTCTGGTCGAAAGCCTGCGCGCGCGCGATCTGGAGGTCGTGCAGACGCGCGAGCCAGGCGGCTCGCAAGGCGCTGAGGAAATCCGCAACCTGGCCTTGAACGGCGACGCCGGGCGCTGGTCGGCCATGACCGAGACCCTGCTGATGTTCGCCGCGCGATCCGACCATCTGGAGCGGACGGTGCGCCCTGCGCTGGACGCCGGGCGCTGGGTGGTGTGCGACCGATTCGCCGATTCCAGCCGCGCCTATCAGGGTGTCGGCGGCGGCACGCCTGCGGAATTCATCGAGACGCTGGACGCCTCGGTCGTCGGCGCGACCCAGCCGAACCTGACGCTGATCTTCGACCTGCCGGTCGAGGTCGGGCTGGAGCGGGCCTTCGGGCGCGGCCTGTTCGAGACGCGCTTCGAATCCAAGGGGCTGGAGTTCCACGAACGGCTGCGGCGCGGCTTCCTGGAGATTGCGCGCACCCACCCCGAACGCTGCATCGTCATCGACGCTGACGGCGACGTGGATACGGTGACGCAGCGGGTCTGGGCGGCGGTCGAGGGACGGCTGCTGTGAGCGAGCATCCGCGCGACCGGTTCGACCTGATCCCCAACGCGGCGGCGGAAGCGGCGTTCGTCGACGCTCAGTCGCGCGGTCGCCTGCACCACGCCTGGCTGCTGTGCGGGGTCGAAGGCTCGGGCAAGGCCACCTTCGCCTATCGCGCCGCGCGGCGGCTTCTGGGTGCGGCGCCGGACCCGTCGCGGGGGCCGCTGGGCACGCGCCCCGACGATCCGGTGGCGCGGCTGATCTCGGCCCAGTCCCACCCCGATCTTCTGGTGCTGGAGCGGTTGGTCGAGGGCGGCAAGGTCAAGAAGTCGATCTCGGTCGATCAGGCGCGCGACCTGCCGGAGTTCTTCTCCAAGAGCCCGTCCCAGGCCCAGGCTCGAGTGGCCATCATCGACGCCGCTGACGACCTGAATCTCAACGCCGCCAACGCCTTGCTTAAAGTTCTTGAGGAGCCGCCTGAGAGCGGCGTCCTTCTGCTGGTGACGCATGCGCCGGGGCGTCTGCTGGCCACCATCCGCTCGCGCTGCCGCCGTCTGGCCTTCCCGGTCTGGCCCGAGCATGCGCTGGAGGAACTGGTGCGCAACCGCACCGGCGTGCCCTCGGCCGAGGCGGTGCGCATCGCCGGCATGGCGGCGGGCTCTCCGGGACAGGCGCTGGCCCTGGCGTCGGGCGCGACGCTGGAGGCCGACCAACTCGCCCAGGATTGGGTCAACGCCGAGATGGTGGACCGCGCTGAAGCCATGGCCGTGGCCGACAAGTTCCGTGGCGCCGAAGGACAGGACCGCTTCGAGACCCTGATGGAACGGCTGATCGCGGCGGTGAAGATGCGGGCTCTGGTCGAAGGCAAAGACGGTGCGCGCTGGGCCGAGTTGTGGAGCCGGATGGCCGAACTGCCTGACCGCACGGCGGCGATCAATCTGGACCGGGCCGATGTTCTGGCGGGGGCTCTGGCCGACCTGCAACGCACCAAGATGCAGAGTCGCTGAATGCTGATCGATAGTCATGTGAACCTTCACGCCCCCCAGTTCGACGAGGACCGCGACGCCGTCATCGCCCGCGCCCGTGAAGCCGGGGTCGGTCTGATGGTCGAGATTTCGGACCGGCTGTCGACGTTCGAGGCGACGCACGGCCTGGCCATGGCCCACGACGACATCTGGTGCACCGTCGGGGTCCATCCGCACGAGGCCAAGGACTACGCCGATCTGACGGCGGGGGGTCTGGTCGAGTTGGCGGGGCGTGACCGGGTCATCGGCATCGGCGAATGCGGCTTGGATTTCCACTACGACCTCAGCCCGCGCGACGTACAGGCGGCGGTGTTCCGCCAGCATGTGGAGGCGGCGCGGATCAGCGGCCTGCCCCTGGTCATCCACACGCGCGAGGCGGATGCTGTGATGGGCGATATTCTGGAGGAGGAGCAGGCGCGGGCGCCGTTCCGCTTCCTGATGCATTGCTACACATCTGGCCCGGAACTGGCGGAAAAGGCAGCGGAACTGGGCGGATGGTTCTCCGTCTCCGGCATCGCCACCTTTAAGGCGGCGCAGGAGGTGAGGGACGTCATCGCCGCCATGCCGGCGGACCGCATCATCATCGAGACCGACTGCCCCTATCTGGCCCCCATGCCGCATCGCGGACGACGCAACGAACCGGCCTTCGTCGGTCATGTGCTGGACAAGCTGGCCGAGATCCGGGGCTGGTCGCGCGAGGAGGCCGAGACGCGCACGACCGACGCCTTCTTCAACTTGTTCGACCGCATCCCCAGGCCGGAGGGCGTCTGACATGTTGGAGGTGGTCATCCTGGGCAGCGGATCGTCAGGCGGGGTGCCGCGCGGCGACGGCGACTGGGGCGACTGCGATCCGACCGAGCCGAAGAACCGCCGCAGCCGCTGTTCGGCCCTGATCCGGCGACACGGCCCAGACCACGCCATGGGCGGCGTCACCAGCGTGCTGATCGACACCTCGCCGGATCTGAGGGAACAGGCGCTGGCGGCCCAGATGCGCCATGTGGACGCCGTCCTCTACACCCACGACCACGCCGACCAGACCCACGGCATCGACGATCTGAGGGTCTTCGCCATGCGCAGCCGCAAGCGCATCCCGGCCTGGATGGACGCGGCGACGCATCAGGCCCTGACGCACCGGTTCGGCTACATCTTCGAGACGGTGCAGGGCTACCCCGCCATTCTGGACGCCCATCTGATCCCGCCGCACGGCGTGGAATGGGCGGTCGAGGGGGCGGGCGGCGCCGTGCCGGTCACGACCTTCGATCAGGCGCATGGGCCGATCCGCTCGGTCGGCTATCGATGCGGTCCCGTGGCCTATTCCAGCGACGTGTCCGATCTGGACGAGGCGGCGCTGGAGGCGGTGCGCGGCTGCGACCTGTGGATCGTCGACGCCCTGCGCTGGACCGCCCACCCGACCCACGCCCACGTCGACCGCACCCTGGACTGGATCGCCCGTTCAGGTGTCAGGAAGGCGGTGTTGACGAACCTGCATATTGATCTCGATTACAACGCCTTGTCGGCGGTTGTTCCCGACAACGTCGAGGTGGCGTTCGACAGGTGGAGCGCGAAACTGGCGCTTTGATCAGCGCCCCAGCAACCGCGCCGCCTGCGGGGCGAAATAGGTCAGCACCCCCGCGCATCCCGCCCGTTTGAAGCCGTGCAGGGTCTCAAGGATCGCGCGGTCCTGGTCCAGCCAGCCGTTGGCGATGGACGCCTGCATCATCGCATACTCGCCGCTCACCTGATAGGCGAAGGTCGGCACCTTGAAGGTGTCGTGCACCAGGCGGACGATGTCGAGATAGGGCATGCCCGGCTTGACCATGACGGCGTCGGCGCCCTCGGACAGGTCCATGGCGACCTCGCGCAGAGCCTCTTCGGCGTTGGCGAAGTCCATCTGATAGGTTTTCTTGTCGCCGGTCAGCATGGTCGCCGAACCCACCGCATCGCGGTAGGGGCCGTAGAAGGCCGAGGCGTATTTGGCGGCGTAGGCCAGGATCATGGTGTCGTGCAGGCCGTTGGCCTCCAGCGCCTCGCGGATGGCCTGGATGCGGCCGTCCATCATGTCTGAAGGGGCGACGATGTCGGCCCCGGCGTGGGCCTGGATGAAGGCCTGTTCGACCAGACGCTCGACCGAGGCGTCGTTGAGGATGCGGCCGTTCTCGACCACGCCGTCGTGACCGTGGTCGGTGTAGCAGTCCAGCGCCACATCGGTCATGACGCCGATCTCGGGCGCCGCGTCCTTGATGGCTTTGATGCAGTCGGGGATCAGGCCGTCGGGATCGGAGGCGGCGGTTCCGACGCCGTCCTTGATGGCGCCGTCGACATTGGGGAACAGGGCCACCAGCGGAATGCCCAGATCGCGGGCCTCGACCGCAGCAGCAGCGGCGGCCTTGGGAGACAGGCGGAAGACACCGGGCATGGAGGACACGGGCACGCGGTCCTCGGCCCCGTCATGCACGATCAACGGCCAGATCAGGTCAGACGGCGTCAGCGTCGTCTCGGCGACAAGGCGGCGGACCCAGGGGCTGGCGCGCAGGCGGCGCGGACGGGCGTAGGGGAAGGCGGCGGGCTGGAAGGGCATGGTCATGCGGGCTGTCTAGCCCCCCATGGCTCCGGGGTGAAGCCGGTGCGACGGCAAGGCTTGCTTACACTGGCTCGACTGACAGTCGCGCAGGGCCGGGATTGTGGCTAGAAGACCCGTGAGACTCGACAGGAACGCACTTCATGGACTTCGCCCTCACTGACGACCAACGCGCCATCCAGGACGCGGCCCGCGCCTTCGCCGAGGCCGAACTGGCCCCGCACAGCGCCGAATGGGACGAGACCAAACACTTCCCCGTCGATGTGATGAAGTCCGCCGCCGAAATGGGCTTCTGCGGCATCTACACCGGCGAGGAGCACGGCGGCATGGCGCTGGGCCGCGTTGAGGCGGCGGTCATTTTCGAGGAGCTGTCACGCGGCGACGTGTCGACGGCGGCCTTCATCTCCATCCACAATATGGCGACGTGGATGATCGACAAATTCGGCTCCGACGATCTGCGGGCGCGCTATGTGCCGTCGCTGGTCGGGATGGAGAAGATCGCCTCCTACTGCCTGACCGAGCCGGGCTCGGGCTCGGACGCGGCCGGTCTGCGGACGACGGCGCGGCTGGACGGCGACCATTATGTGCTGAACGGGTCCAAGGCCTTCATCTCGGGCGCCGGGACGTCCGACGTCTATGTGGTCATGGCCCGCACGGGCGCCGACGGCCCGAAAGGCATTTCCACCTTCGTGGTTGAGAAAGACACGCCGGGCCTGTCGTTCGGGGCCCAGGAAAAGAAGATGGGCTGGAACAGCCAACCTACGGCCATCGTCGCCTTCGACGACTGCCGCATTCCGGCGGCGAACCTGCTGGGCAAGGAAGGCGACGGTTTCCGCTATGCAATGATGGGTCTGGACGGCGGGCGTCTGAACATCGCCGCCTGCTCGCTGGGCGGGGCGCGTCTGGCGCTGGAGACGGCACAGGACTACGTCACCACGCGCAAGCAGTTCGGCAAGCCGCTGGCGGACTTCCAGAACACCCAGTTCCAGCTGGCCGACATGGCGACCCAGCTGGAGGCGGCGCGGCTGCTGGTATTGCGCGGCGCCTGGGCGCTGGACACCGGCCATCCTGAGAAGACCAAATGGTGCGCCATGGCCAAACGCTTCGCCACCGACGCCTGCTTCCAGATCGCCGACGAAGCCCTGCAGCTTCACGGCGGCTATGGCTATCTGAAGGACTATCCGTTGGAGCGGATCGTGCGCGACCTGCGGGTCCACCGCATCCTCGAAGGCACCAATGAGATCATGCGCGTCATCACCGCGCGGGAGATGATGCGGCAATGAACCCGCGCGCTGTTCCATGGACGTGGCGTGGGCTGTGCCTGGGCGCGCTTGCGGCAGGCGCAGCCATCGTGCCGCTGATGTGGGTGACTGACCAGTTCAGATACGGGTTGGATGCCGACATGGTGCATCATTGGGCCGAGATGTCGGTCTTCTCGCTCCTGTCCAGCGTGCTGAAGATCGGCTTGTTCGTCCTGCCATTCCTGGTCGTGGCCTATTGGGTTGTCCGCCTCGGAAATCTGCGGCGCCGCTGGTTCGTTATCTTGTTAACGGCGGTGTTGTCGCTGCCGCTTCTGGCCTTCAGGCTCTCCTCCATGATCTACGAGTTGGCTCAACCCACCATTGGTGTCGTGCCATTTGAAGGAACCGGCCTGGCCTATCTGCCAAACTATCTCGCGCCTGCGTCGGTCGCGATTGCGATGGCCCTGGCGGCATTCATCTACCTAGCCTTCGCCAAAGAGCGCTCATGACCACCGAACCCGAAGTCCTCACCCGCATCGACGGCGCTGTCGGCCGCATCACCCTGAACCGTCCCAAGGCGATCCATGCGCTGAACCGGGGCATGTGCGAGGCGATGACCGAGGCGCTGCTGGCCTGGCGTGACGACGGCGCGGTGCAGTCGGTGCTGATCGACCATGCGGGCGAGCGCGGCTTCTGCGCCGGGGGCGACATCCGCATGATCGCCGAGAGCGGGGCAGGGGATGCGTCAGAGGCCAGGGCCTTCTTCGACACGGAATACAAGCTGAACGCCCTGCTGTTCGACTATCCCACGCCGATCACAGCCATCGTCGACGGCATCGTCATGGGCGGCGGCGTGGGCATCAGCGAACCCGCCGACGTCCGCATCGCTACCGAGCGCACCACCTACGCCATGCCCGAGACCGGCATCGGCCTGTTCCCCGACGTTGGCGGCGGCTGGTTCCTGCCGCGCCTGCCGGGCCAGACCGGCGTCTGGCTGGCCTTGACGGGCGCGCGGTTGAAGGCGGCGGACACGGTGGCGCTGGGCATCCACACTCATTTTGTCCCGTCAGGCCGGATTGAGGCGCTGAAGACTGCGCTTCTGGCGCATGCGGCTGAGCCTAAGACCATCGCAGACACCCTGACTGCCGATCCTGGTTCGGCGCCGCTGGACGCCCACCGTGAAGCCATCGACCGCCTGTTCGCCTTTGACACGGTCGAAGAAATCTTCGCCGCTCTTGAGGGCGATGGCTCTGACTGGGCGTCGAAGCAGCTTGAGACGCTGAAGACCAAGTCGCCGCAGTCGCTGAAGGTGTCGCTGCGCCAGATCCGCACCGGAGCGAAACTGTCGTCCTTCGCCGAGAACATGGCCATGGAATATGCGCTGGGCGGCCGGGTGGTGCGCACCCACGACTTCCAGGAAGGCGTGCGCGCCGTCATCGTCGACAAGGACAACGCCCCGAAATGGTCGCCCGCCGACCTGTCGGGCGTCAGCGACGCGATGCTGGACGCCCTGTTCGCGCCTCTGCCTGCCGGGGAAGAATGGTCGCCGCTCGTCTGAGGACTTGCAACGCTCCGGGGATCGGCGCGTATCTGCTGCACCTCATCACAGGAGAAACGCCGATGTTCAGGTCGATCTGTCTAGCCGCTGTCTGTTCCGTCGCCCTGGGCGGCGTCGCTATGGCCCAGGCTCCCGCCCATCAGATGCATCAGGCCCATGCCGGAGCTGACGCCTGGCAGGCGGCGGTGTCGGCGTCGTCACGGCCCGCCGAGGATGTGGCGCGAGACGCGGCTCGCCATCCCGCCGACATCCTGGCCTTCGCCGAGTTGAAGGCGGGCGACGCTGTGGCCGACATCCGGCCCGGCGGCGGCTATTTCACCCGTCTGTTCGCCGAGGTGGCGGGCGATGCGGGCCATGTCTACGCCTTCATCCCCAACCGGACGATGGAGCGCGACAACGGCCTGATCGCGCCGGTGGTGGCCGCCTATGACACCGTCACCCTGGTCAACGGCGATCTGGACGCAGAGACCTTCGCCTTCGACCGGCCTCTGGACGTGGCCTTCATGAGCCAGGAATACCACGACTTCACCATCCCCCGTTTCGGCGTGGATGTGGCCAAGATGAATGCGCGGGTGTTCGAGGCGCTGAAGCCCGGCGGCCTGTTCGTGGTCATCGACCATCAGGCTGCGCCGGGAACGGGGATTTCGGTCGCCGGAACCCTGCACCGCATCGAGGGCGCGGAACTGCGTCGCCAGATCGAGGCCGTAGGCTTCGTTTTCGACGGCGAGAGCGCGGTTCTGGCCAACCCCGCCGACGACCACAGCATCAACGTCTTCGACGAAGCCATTCGCGGGCGGACGGATCAGTTCGTCTACCGCTTCCGCAAGCCGGGCTGACAGAAGCGCCAGTTTGAGCAAGTTCGTCGTGACGGCCGCTGGCGCAGCGCCCCGGCGGTCGTTATCGGTGCGCGCAAGACATCCAGGGAGAGACCAGCATGACTCACAAGATCGCCTTCATCGGCCTGGGCAACATGGGCGGCGGCATGGCCGCTAATCAAGCCAAGGCGGGTCATGCCGTAGCGGCCTTCGATCTCAGCCAGGCGGCGCTGGACCGGGCGGCGGCGGCGGGCTGTCGTCCGGTCAGCTCCGTCGCCGAGGCGGTGAAGGACGCGGATATCGTCATCACCATGCTGCCCGCCGGACCGCATGTGCTGAAGGTCTACTCGGAACAGATCATCGGCGCCGCGCCATCCACCGCCCTGCTGCTGGACTGCTCAACCATCGACGTGGAGACCGCGCGTCAGGTTGCGGGTCTGGCCAAGGGCGCGGGCTACGCCTTCGCCGACGCCCCCGTCTCGGGCGGCACCGCCGCGGCGGACGCGGGCACCTTGGCCTTCATGGTCGGCTGCGACGAGGCGGACTTCGCCCGCGTCGAACCGGCTCTGGAGCCGATGAGCCGCATCACCATCCGCGCCGGCGATCACGGGGCGGGGCAGGCGGCCAAGATCTGCAACAACATGCTTCTGGGCATCTCCATGATCGGCACCTGCGAGGCCGTCGCCCTGGCTGAAAAGCTGGGTCTGGACCCGGAGCGCTTCTTCGAGATCGCCTCCAAATCCTCGGGCCAGTGTTGGTCGGTCAGCAACTACTACCCCTGGGCCGGGCCAGTGCCGACCGCCCCGTCGAACCGCAACTATGACGGCGGTTTCGCCACCGCCATGATGCTGAAGGACCTGAAGCTGGCCCAGGACGCGGCGGCCAAGGCGGGCGCCACCACGCCGCTCGGCGCCCAGGCCGAGGCGCTCTACGCCCTGTTCGGCGGTCTGGGTTATCAGGGCCGGGATTTCTCGGGGATTCTGCAGATGTTGCGAGGGAAAATGGACACGCTCGCCAAGGACTGAAACTGTATACGTTTCTGAGAACCGTTATCAATTAGCGGGTTGCGACGATTTAGCCGCCCCCTTTGATAGACTTTCGCGGCCTCGGGGCGCACATAGCGACAACTCTATAAAGACCATGCGAGCGGCCGGGTTGTTCGATTATAAAGCTGCGTTCCAGAGCTCCGTTGAGCAGGTGAAGGGCGAAGGGCGCTATCGCGTCTTCGCCGACCTGAAGCGCGTGCGCGGCGAATTCCCCAAGGCCGTGCGCCGTCGTGAGGACGGAACCAGCCAGGACGTGATCGTCTGGTGCTCCAACGATTACCTCGGCATGGGCCAGCATCCGGTGGTTCTGGAGGCCATGAAGGCCGAAGTCGACGCCGTGGGCGCCGGCGCAGGCGGCACGCGCAACATCTCGGGCACGACGCGCTCGGCGGTCGATCTGGAGGCCGAGCTGGCCAGCTGGCATCAGAAGGAGGCGGCCCTGCTGTTCACCTCCGGCTATGTGGCCAATGAGGCGACGCTGACCACGCTGCAGAAGATTCTGCCGGGGCTGATCACCTTCTCCGACGCGTTGAACCACGCCTCCATGATTGCGGGCATTCGCAACGGCGGCGGCGAGCGGCACATCTTCGCGCACAACGATCTCGAGCATCTGGAGGCCCTGCTGGCCGCCGCGCCCGCCGATGCGCCCAAGCTGGTCGCCTTCGAGAGCGTCTATTCGATGGACGGCGACATCGCCGACATCGCCGGAACCATCGCTCTGGCCCGGAAATACAACGCCTTGACCTATCTGGACGAAGTCCACGCCGTCGGCCTGTACGGCGCGACCGGCGCGGGCGTGGCCGAGCGCGACGGTCTGCTGGACGGCATCGACATCGTCGAATGCACCCTGGGCAAGGCCATAGGCGTCATGGGCGGCTACATCGCCGCCGACGCGGTGATCATCGATGCGGTGCGCAGCTGGGCCGCGGGTTTCATCTTCACCACCAGCCTGCCGCCCGCCCTGACCGCCGGAGCCCTGGCCTCGGTCCGTCACCTGAAGGCGCATCCCGAACTGCGCGACGCCCATCAGGAGCGCGCGGCGACACTGAAGGCCCGGTTTACGGCCGCCGGCATCCCGGTCCTGCCCAGCGTCAGCCACATCGTGCCGGTGCACGTCGGCGACCCGGTCCACTGCAAGATGATCTCGGACATGCTGCTGGATCAGTACGGCGTCTATGTTCAGCCGATCAACTATCCGACCGTGCCCAAGGGCACCGAGCGCCTGCGCTTCACCCCGTCGCCCAACCACACCGACGCCATGATGGACGATCTGGTCAAGGCCATGGACGCCCTGTGGACCCACTGCAACGTGGTGCGGCTGCCAGCGGTGGCGTGATTTTTTAGTCCCGCTCATCCCGGCGAAAGCCGGGGACCCAGTCCTGTCCAGCGTGACGCCTGTGTTTCAGGACTTGTCAGCGGAGCCTCCAAGCCTCCAATTATCACCCAAAGAACTGGGTCCCGGCTTTCGCCGGGATGAGCGGGTGTGATGTGAACATGGCAAGGGATGGAGCGAACCTGGGCGAAGTAATTTTCGAACTGACCCGCAACGGGGCCTATCTGAAATGCTCGGCGGTGCATGTCGCCACCGGCGTCGAAGCCACGGCCATCGGCCCTGTGACCGAGCGGAACGGGCTGGAGCGCATCGCTCTGGCCAAGTTGAAACGCGCGCTGGCGTCGCGCTGACCCACCAGATGTTGTGGTTGCCCCCCGTCCGGCCTAAATGGATGCGCCGTTCCAGCCTTGGGGATTCCAGTGACCGCCTTCACCCACGCCGACTACTTCTCGAAATCGCTCGCCGACGCCGATCCCGACATCTTCAAGGGCATTCAGGGTGAACTGGGCCGCCAGAAAGAGCAGATCGAGCTGATCGCTTCGGAGAACATTGTCTCCAAGGCGGTGCTGGAGGCCCAAGGCTCGGTCCTGACCAATAAATACGCCGAGGGCTATCCCGGGCGTCGCTATTACGGCGGCTGCGAATACGTTGATGTGACCGAGGATCTGGCGCGCGAGCGGGCCAAGGCGCTGTTCGGCGCGGGCTTCGCCAACGTCCAGCCGCATTCGGGCGCACAGGCCAATCAGGCGGTGTTCCAGGCCCTGCTGCAACCCGGCGACACCTTCCTGGGCATGGACCTGGCGTGCGGCGGCCATTTGACCCACGGTTCGCCCGCCAACCAGTCCGGCAAATGGTTCAACCCCGTCACCTACAAGGTGAAGGAAGACGACCATCTGATTGATTATGATCACGTCGCCCAGATGGCCGAACAGCATAAGCCCAAGCTGATCCTGGCCGGCGCCAGCGCCTACAGCCGCCACATCGATTTCGCCCGCTTCCGCGAGATCGCCGATAGCGTGGGCGCATACCTGATGGTGGACATGGCCCACTATGCGGGCCTGATCGCGGGCGGCGTCTATCCCGACCCGGTGCCTCACGCGCATGTCGTGACGACGACGACGCACAAGACCCTGCGCGGTCCGCGCGGCGGCATGGTGCTGACCAACGACGGCGACATCGCCAAGAAGATCAACTCGGCCGTCTTCCCCGGCTTGCAGGGCGGACCGCTGGAACACGTCATCGCCGGCAAGGCCGTGGCCTTCGGCGAGGCGCTGAAGCCCGAGTTCAAACTCTATGCCCAACAGGTGGTGGACAACGCCCGCGCCCTGGCCGCCGTTCTGGTCGAGCGCGGCGCGGCCATCGTTTCGGGCGGCACAGAGAGCCATCTGATGCTGGTCGACCTGCGGCCCAAGGGTGTGACGGGCAAGGCCACGGAGGCGGCGCTGGAGCACGCCCTGATGACCTGCAACAAGAACGGCGTGCCGTTCGACACCGCCCCCTTCACCATCACCTCGGGCGTCCGCCTGGGCACGCCTGCGGGCACGACGCGCGGCTTCGGCGTGGCCGAGTTCCAGCAGGTCGGCCACTGGATCGCCGATGTGATCGATTCCATGAAGGGCACGGACGAGGCTGATCCGGCCGTTCAGGCCCGCGTCGCGGCCGAGGTGCGTGAACTGACCAACCGCTTCCCGATCTACGGATGATGCGCCGATGAAATGCCCTTTCTGCGGACATCTGGACAGTCAGGTGAAGGACAGCCGCCCGTCTGACGACGGCGCGGCCATCCGCCGCCGCCGGTCCTGTCCGAACTGCCAGGGGCGTTTCACCACCTTCGAACGGGTGCAGCTGCGCGAGCTGATGATCCTCAAGCGCAACGGGCGGCGCACGCCCTTCGACCGCGACAAGCTGGAACGGTCCTTGGGCATCGCCCTTCGCAAACGCCCGGTCCAGCCGGAGCAGATCGAACAACTGGTCAGCCGCATCGTGCGCCAGCTCGAGACCCTGGGCGAGACGGAGATCCCGTCCTCGACGGTCGGCGACTTCATCATGAAGGCGCTGAAGGGCGTGGATGAGGTGGCCTATGTCCGCTACGCCTCGGTCTACAAGGACTTCCGCCACACGGGCGACTTCGCCCGCTTCCTGGGCGACGAGGGACTGGACGACGAAACCGGCGCTCGCTGATGCGGCCCTCGATCACGCTCAAGCTGGCGACGTCGCTGGACGGCCGCATCGCCACGGCGTCCGGCGAAAGCCAGTGGATCACGGGGCCTGAGGCGCGTCAGCAGGGGCATCGGCTGAGGGCGACGCATGACGCCATTCTGGTGGGTGTGGAGACGGTGCTAGCGGATGATCCGGAACTGACGGTCAGACTTGGCGCCTGCCAAAAGCCCTTCCCCCTTGATGGGGGAAGGGTTGGGATGGGGGTGACAACCTGTCCGGATACGGCGTCGTCAGAGCCGTCTGCTCCGCCCCCCTTCACCCCCAACCCCAACCCTTCCCCCATCAAAGGGGAGGGGGGCGAGGGAGCAACAGCCTCGTCTTGGCCACAGCCGCTGCGCATCATCCTCGACAGCCGCCTCCGCACCCCGACGACGGCCAAAGTCGCTTCCGCCAACACCCTGATCCTGACCGTATCAGAACCCCATCCCATCGGCGGCGCCGAGGTCGAGCAGGTCGAGACCGATCAGGGCCGTCCCGCCATCGGCGCCGTGCTGGCGGCGCTGGAAAAACGCGGCGTGCGTTCGCTGCTGATCGAGGGTGGGGGACAGGTCGCGGCCTCCTTCCTGCGGGCTGGGCGTGTCGATCGGTTGGAGTGGTTCCGTGCGCCGATCTTGCTGGGCGGGGAGGGGCGGACCTGCGTCGCGGCGCTGGCGCTTGCAAAGCTGGCCGACGCCCCCAAGTTCCGTCGTCTGTCCGCCGAACCTCTCGGAGACGATTTGTGGGAACGCTATGATGCGGTTCGATAGGCTTCGCAGTTTCGCCACCTCCCAAGCGGACTCAACGGACTCAGCGGACTCTGTTTTTTGCGTCTCGGGGCAGGAGCGCGCCTGAATGTTCACCGGCATCATCACCGACATCGGACGGGTCCGTTCCGCGCGCCAGACCGACCGCGACCGCCGCTATGAGGTCGAGACCGTGTGGGATACGGCGAGCATCGACCTGGGCGCCTCCATCAGCCATGCGGGCTGCTGCCTGACCGTCACTGAAAAGGGCGAAGGCTGGTTCGCGGTCGAGGTCTCGGGCGAGACCCTGTCGAAAACCAATCTGGGCGACTGGGCCGAGGGCCATCGCGTCAATCTGGAGCGGGCGGCCAAGCTGGGCGACGAACTGGGCGGCCATATCGTCTCGGGCCACGTCGACGGTCTGGGCACGGTCGTGTCGGTGACGCCAGAAGGCGGCTCGCACCGCATCGACATTGAAGCGCCCGCACCCCTGCACCGCTTCATCGCGCCCAAGGGCTCAATCACCGTGGATGGCGTGTCCCTGACGGTGAACGGTGTCGATGACCGTGTTTTCGGCCTGAACATCATCCCCCACACTTGGCAGGCGACCACGCTGGGGGTGCTGAAAGCGGGGGATCAGGTCAATCTGGAGATAGACATGCTGGCGCGATACCTCGCGAGATGGCAGGAGACCGCGTGAATGCCAAAGGAATGGCAAATGTTGGCCGCTAACATGAACGACAGCCCTATCAGCCCGATCGAGGACATCCTCGAAGACGCCCGCAACGGCCGTCCTTACATCCTTGTGGACGCCGAGGACCGCGAGAACGAGGGCGATATCATCATTCCGGCCCAGTTCGCCACGCCGGACCAGATCAACTTCATGATCAAGCAGGCGCGCGGGCTGGTCTGCCTGGCCCTGACCGCCGACCGCGCGCGCCAGTTACGCCTGCCGCCGATGGCCGCCGACAACCGCGAAAGCATGAAGACCGCCTTCACCGTCTCGATCGAGGCGAAAGAGGGCGTGACGACCGGCATCTCCGCCGCCGACCGAGCACGCACCATCAACGTCGCCACCGATCCCGGACGCGGCGTGGACGACATCGTCTCGCCGGGCCATATCTTCCCGCTGGTCGCCCGCGACGGCGGCGTTCTGGTCCGCGCCGGCCACACCGAGGCGGCCGTGGACATCAGCCGCATGGCCGGTTTGACGCCTGCCGGCGTGATCTGCGAGATCATCAAGGACGACGGCGAGATGGCCCGCATGCCGGACCTGATCGCCTTCGCCCAGCTGCACGGGCTGAAGATCGGCACCATCGCCGACCTGATCGCCTATCGCCGCCGCACCGAACGCTTCGTCGAGCGGATCATGGACAAGCCGTTCGACAGCGTCCACGGCGGGCCCTTCCGCCTGATGCTCTACAAGAACACCATCGAGGGCCACGAACACGTCGCCCTGGTCCACGGCAAGATCGAGCCGGGCAAGCCGACGCTGGTGCGCATGCACCAGGTGGACTTCGCCGCCGACCTGCTGGGCCATGTCGAGGCGCGTCAGGGCTATATCCCCAGCGCCCTGAAGGGCATCACCGAACACGACGGGGCCGGGGTCACCGTCTTCCTGCGCGACCCGGACCTGCAGGGTCTGGCTGAGCGTCTGGCGGGCGTTGAAAAGCCCAAGGCCGTGGACCGCTCGCTGAAAAACTACGGCGTCGGCGCGCAGATACTGCTGGATCTCGGCGTGCGCGACATGATCATCATGAGCTCGACCCGCCCCAATCCGACCGCGCTGGAGGGCTATGGCCTGCGCATCGTCGGCTGGCGCGATATGGACGGAGAAGACCAATCCTGAGCGAACCCACCCGCGTTCTCATCGTCGAGGCGCGCTTTTATGATGATCTGGCCGACGCGCTTCTGGAAGGCGCGAAGGATGTCCTGCGCGAGAACGGCGCCCAGTTCGACGTCGTCTCCGTGCCCGGCGCGCTGGAGGTTCCGACCGCAATCGCCCTGGCCGAAGAGGCCGGACGCTATCCGACCGCGCCGCGCTACGACGGCTATGTGGCGCTGGGCTGCGTGATCCGCGGCGAGACCTATCATTTCGAGATCGTTTCGGACCAGTCGGCGGCGGGAATCCGCAACCTGGGCCTGAAGGGCGTCATCGTCGGCAATGGCATTCTGACGACCGAGGACGAGGATCAGGCGTGGGCCCGCGCCCGGGCCAGCGAGGGCGATAAAGGCGGCGGCGCCGCACGCGCCGCGCTGGATCTGATTGCCTTGCGCCAGCGGCTGCGCGTAGGACTGGGCGCGTGACCCAACCCAACAGCTTCCAATCCGTGCTCGAACAACTGGCTGGCGCCGAAAAGGCCGCCCGCGACGGCGACGCGCAACTGACTTCACGCCAACGCCGCGCCCGCACCGTGGCGCGTCTGGCCGCCGTCCAGGCCCTGTATCAGATGGAGCTGGCGGGCGAGGGGGTCGACACCGTCATCTCCGAATTCTCCAACCACCGTTTTGACGCCGACATCGAGGGCGAACCGCTGGCCGAGGCCGACGAGACCTATTTCGCCGACATCGTGCGCGGCGTTGTCGGCGATCAGGCCGCCATCGACGCCACGGTCAAGGCGCGTCTGGCCTCCAACTGGCGGCTGGAGCGTCTCGATTCGACGCTGCGGGCCCTGCTGCGCGCTGGAGCGTGGGAGCTGCGCTCGCGTCTGGACGTGCCGCGCGAGATCGTGATCGACGAGTATGTCGAACTGGCCAAAGCCTTCTTCGATGAAGCCGAGGCCAAGTTCGTCAATGCGGCGCTGGACGGCGTCGCCCGAGACGTGCGCGCGGGCTGATGGCCTCGGTCGACGTCGTCGGCGAGTTTGAAACCATCCGGCGCCTGCTGGCGCCCCTGGCCCATCCCGAATGGGGGCGGGGCTTGATGGACGACGTGGCCGTGGTGCCGTCGCGGCCCGGCTTCGACCTGGTCATGACCAAGGACGCCATGGTCGAGGGCGTGCATTTCCTGCCCGAGGACGGGCTGGACACCGTGGCCCAGAAGCTGTTGCGCGTGAACCTGTCCGATCTGGCCGCCAAGGGCGCCGAGCCGTTCGGCTATCTGCTGGCCTGCCACTGGTCCGACCGCTGCGGCTGGCCCGAGCGTGACGCCTTCATCGACGGCCTGAGACGCGACCAGGCCATGTTCGACATCGGCCTGCTGGGCGGCGACACCGTGAAGACGCCGGGCCCGGCCAGTTTTTCCGCCACCATGCTGGGCTGGACGCCGAAGGGGCGGATTGTCGGGCGGGACGGCGCGCGGCCCGGCGACGTGGTCATGGTCACGGGCTCGATCGGTGACGGCTGGCTGGGTTTGCAGGCGGCGCAGGGCCATTTGACGCTGGCGCCGGACCGCATCATCGCCCTGGCCGAACATTACCGCCGCCCCATGCCGCGCACCGACTTCGCCCTGCCGATCCGCGAATGGGCCACGGCGGCGCTGGACGTATCCGATGGGTTGATCGCTGATCTGGGGCATCTGGCGCAAGCCAGCGGCGTGGGCGTCGAGATCGATCTGGAGATGACGCCCCTGTCGGCGGCGGCCACCGCCTGGTTCGAGCCGCGCGTCGACGCCGAGGCGGCGCTGGAAAGCCTGGTCACTGGGGGCGACGACTATGAGATCGTCTTCACCGCCCGCCCCGGCGACGAGGCGGCGTTCCGGCGTGAAGCGGACCAACGGCATCTGCGGCTGACGCGAATCGGAACTGTCACGGCGGGGCAGGGCGTCTCCGCCCGCTACGGCGGCCAGCCGGTCAGCATCGCCCGCCCCGGCTATCGCCACGACTGAGGCAACGAAATCTCAAGCCGTAGGGCCTAGTCGGGGATCATGCGCCGTCGTGACCTGATCAGCCTGACCGTCCTGACCGCCGACAATGGCGCAGGGCAGAGTGCGGGCGCCGTCCTGAACATGGCGGGGATCGGCCTGCCGGTCATCGCGGGCGGGCGCGTGCGCAACTACGTCTTCGTCATGCTGAGGCTGCATCTGGGCGGCGGGGCCACGGCCCAGACGCTGCGGCTGAAAGAGCCCTATCTGCGTGACGCCCTGGTGCGCGCTGCTCACCGCACGCCCTTCCTGAACGCCTCGGACTGGAATGTGCTGGACGGCGCGGCCCTGTCGGCCAGTCTGATGCGGTCGGCGACGACCACCGTCGGCCGGGGCAAGGTGACGCGCGTCGAGATCCTCAGCCAGACAGCGCGGCGCCGTCTGACCACACGGGCCAACTGATCTCGCCAATCCCTGTTGCGTCATCCTGACGCATTTGCCAGTCTTTCAAGGCAATCCCCAGAGGACGCAGCTCCCGCGTCCGTCGCGCACGGGGGGACCGGAAGGCGGACAGAGGCGAAAACGCCCGCCGCGCCAAGGATCCGGGCGCTTATGCACTCAGGGTTTGGAAACGTCATGAACAACTATCTGTGGCTGGTCATAGCCGCAGGCGCGCTGGGCATCCTTTACGGACTGATCCAGACCGCCGCGCTGATGAAGGCCAGTACCGGCAACGACAAGATGCGCGAGATCGCCGCCGCGATCCAGGAAGGCGCATCGGCTTATCTGCGGCGGCAGTACACCACCATCGGCATGGTCGGGGTCGTCATCCTGATCGCCGCCTATTTCCTGATCGGCGAATGGGCCGCCATCGGCTTCGTCATCGGCGCGGTCCTGTCGGGTCTGGCCGGGTTCGCCGGCATGCTGATCTCGGTTCGGGCCAATGTCCGCACCGCGCAGGCGGCGTCCGAGAGCCTGTCCAAGGGTCTGGACCTGGCCTTCCGCTCGGGCGCCATCACCGGCATGTTCGTGGCGGGCGGCGCGCTTGTTGGCGTGGCCGGCTACTACGCCGTGCTGACGGCGGGGTTCGGCCTGGCGCCGACCAGCCGGGCGGTCATCGACGGTTTGGTGGCCCTGGGCTTCGGCGCCTCGCTGATCTCCATCTTCGCGCGACTGGGCGGCGGCATCTTCACCAAGGGCGCCGACGTCGGCGGCGACATGGTGGGCAAGGTTGAGGCCGGCATCCCCGAGGATGATCCCAGGAACGCCGCCACCATCGCGGACAATGTGGGCGACAACGTCGGCGACTGCGCCGGCATGGCCGCCGACCTGTTCGAAACCTATGCGGTGACGACGGTGGCGACCATGGTGCTGGCGGCCATCTTCTTCCGCGAATCCGCTATGGTCGAGACCATGATGCTGCTGCCGCTGGCCATCTGCGGCATCTGCATCGTCACCTCCATCATCGGCAGCTTCTTCGTCCGTCTGGGCAAGTCGAACAACATCATGGGGGCCCTGTATCAGGGGCTGATCGTGACCGGCGTTCTGTCGGTCGCCGCCGTCTGGTGGGTGATCACCACTCTGGTCACCGGCCCGGTCACCACCGGAGACGGTCTGGTCATCACGCCGATCAGCCTGTTCTATTCGGGTCTGGTCGGTCTGGCCGTCACCGCCGCCATCGTGGTGATCACGGAATACTACACCGGCTCCAACTTCCGCCCGGTGCAGTCGGTCGCCAACGCCTCGGTCTCGGGCCACGGCACCAATGTGATCCAGGGTCTGGCGGTTTCGTTGGAGTCCACCGCGCTTCCGGCTCTGACGATCATTGTCGGCATCGTGGCCAGCTATCAGCTGGCGGGTCTGTTCGGCATCGCCATCGCCACCACGACCATGCTGGGCGTGGCCGGGATGATCGTGGCGCTGGACGCCTTTGGTCCTGTCACCGACAACGCGGGCGGCATCGCTGAAATGGCGGGACTGCCTGCGGACGTGCGTCATGCGACGGATGCGCTGGACGCGGTGGGCAACACCACCAAGGCCGTGACCAAGGGCTACGCCATCGGTTCGGCGGGTCTGGGCGCCCTGGTGCTGTTCGCAGCCTATACGTCGGACCTGAAGTATTTCTCGGCCAATCCGGCGGATTATCCCTTCTTCGCCGGCCTGGGTGAGATCGCCTTCGATCTGACCAATCCTTATGTCGTGGTCGGCCTGCTGTTCGGGGGGCTGCTGCCCTTCCTGTTCGGCGGCATGTCCATGATGGCCGTGGGTCGCGCGGCTGAAGCCGTCGTGGCCGAGGTGCGCCGCCAGTTCCGCGAGAACCCCGGCATCATGACTTATGAGACCAAGCCGGAATACGGCAAGGCGGTCGACATCCTGACCAAGGCGGCGATCCGCGAGATGATCGTGCCGTCGCTGTTGCCGGTGCTGTCGCCCATCGTCCTGTTCGTCGCCGTGATGATGATCTCGGACAAGGCCAACGCCTTCGCCTCGCTCGGCACCATGCTGATGGGGGTGATCGTCACGGGTCTGTTCGTCGCCATCTCCATGACCTCGGGCGGCGGCGCCTGGGACAACGCCAAGAAGGTGATCGAGGAAGGCTTCACCGACAAGAACGGCGTCGTCCACGGCAAGGGCTCCGAAGCCCACAAGGCGGCTGTGACCGGCGACACGGTCGGCGATCCCTATAAGGACACCTCCGGCCCGGCGGTGAATCCGATGATCAAGATCACCAACATTGTGGCCCTGCTGCTGTTGGCGGTCCTGGCCAGCGGCAAGATCGGCTAAAGTTCAGCCGCTCTCATGCAAAGACGCCCCGGAGAGCGATCTCCGGGGCGTTTTCTTTTGATGGTCGCTGCGTCTTCGTCGGCGGATCAGTCGCCGCGGCGCTGCTGGCCGGGGACATCCTCGTCGGTGCGGGGCAGTTGGCCGCGGCCCACGTTGCCGAGCAGTTGCTCCAGAATCGTCAGCTGGCGACCGCGCGTCGGCGTCTCGCGGCGGTTCATGGTGATGTCCTGGCCGTCTTCCAGACCCAGGGTGCGGACGCCTGAGACGGCGCCGGCGTCATTGAAGGTGATCTCCGTCACCTTGCGCTGGGTCACCTGCGGCAGGTTGTAGGTGTATTTCTCGGTGGTCTGGCTGATGTAATACCAGATGGTGTCGCGCTCGAAGGTCGAGGTGGTCGAGGGCGAGCCCAGGCGAGCGAGCACCGTCTGGCGCGTGTCCGTGCCGGCGACGATGTCGGTCGGCTTGACGTCGATGGCCTGGAATCCGTTCTGGCCCACGACGGGAGCACAGGCGGACGCCATGGCCGAAACCGCCAGAATGACAGCGGCCGGAGCGGCGAAAGAGAGCTTGGAACGGAGCATTTGCGGCGCCTGCGACAAAACAAGGTCTTTGACCTAACCGGACACGGGCCTTAGTTCAACGGCGCGGCGGAAAAGGGGCCGTATGATCATGCTGCATAAACTCTTCAGACCCCGTTCGACCGCCCGTCTGGGCGAGCCCCTGTATGAACTGGCGGTTCGTCAGGCGAGGCAGCCGGAATTCTACACCCGTCTGGGCGTGGAGGACCGCATCGACGCCCGTTTCGAACTTTACACCCTGCATGTGCTGCTGCTGATTCTGCGTCTGCGCGACGAGGGGCAAGGCAAGGAGGGCTTTGGCGTTGATGCGGCGCAGGCCCTGTTCAACACCTATGTTTCCGCTCTGGATCACGCCCTGCGCGAACTGGGCGTGGGCGATGTTTCGGTCGGCAAGAAGATGCGCAAGCTGGGCGAGGCCATGTATGGGCGGATGACGGTCTATGAGGCGCCGTTGCGGGCCGCAGACGCCGAGGCCCTGGCCAAGGCGCTGGCGAAAAACGTCTATGAGACCGATGAGGCGGAGCGGGCGGGGGCGTTGGCGCGTTACGCTGTCGCCAGCCGGGCGCGTCTGGCGCCGCAGATTCTGGCTGACCTGATGAAGGCCCCTGACTGGGCGGAGATCGCGTAATGACCGACAACAATCTGCCCTACAGCGTGCCCGTCCGTCTGCATCAGGTGCGTGCGGGTGAAGAGCGTCGGCTGGAGCCGGATGAGGCCGCACGCCGCCGTATCGCAGCAGCCCTGGACCTGGCGTCATTGGACAGTTTCGTCGCCGATGTGACCTTGGTGACCAGCGGTCAGACGGGCTGGAAGCTGTCGGGACGGGTCGTGGCCGATGCGGTGCAGAGCTGCGGCCTGACGCTGGAGCCGCTGCCGGTGCACATCGACACCCGGTTCTCCGTCTCCCTGACCGAGGCGGCGGCGACCGAGACCGACGAAATCGACATCACCATGGATGACGACACCCCCGATCTGATCGAGGAGGGCCAGATCGACCTGGGCCAGTATGCTGTCGAGCAGTTGGCGCTTCGGCTCGACCCGTTCCCACGCAAGCCGGGCGCGGAATTCGTTCAACCCGAAGAACCAGTGGAAATCTCGCCCTTCGCCGTCCTGAAACAGCTTCGATCCAGCGACGACGGTTGACGTAGGGGCCGGGCGGTTGCATCCACCCCACGCGGCGTTATCTTTCCGGGAGCGCGTCGGAAGCCACGGCGCCACGGAGTCGAAACGACTTGCCATCCCCCATTCTGATCTCGCTCGACGGCATGGGCGGGGACCACGGTCCGCCGATCGTCGTCGCCGGCGTCCACGAATACCGCAAACGTCACGGCGGCGAGGGTGTGCGCTTCCTGCTGCACGGCGATGAGGCGCGGCTGAAGGCCGAGATGGACCGTCATGGTCTGTCGTCGGAGGTCTGTGAGATCCGCCACACCGACAAGGTGGTCGGCATGGACGAAAAACCCGCCCAGGCCATGCGCCGCGGCAAGGGCTCCAGCCTGTGGAACGCCATCGAGGCGGTGAAGGCGGGCGAAGCCTCAGCCGTCGTCTCTGCGGGCAACACCGGCGCCCTGATGGCTATCGCCAAACTGATCCTGCGCATGTCGGTCAAGGGACTGGAGCGCCCGGCTATCGTGGCCAGCTGGCCCACCCTGCGCGGCGTTACGGCGGTGCTGGACGTCGGCGCCAACATCGAGAGCGACGCCGAACAGCTGATCGAGTTCGCCATCATGGGCGAGGCGTTCCACGCGGCGGTGCACGGCGTCGAGCGCCCGACCATCGGTCTGCTGAACGTCGGCTCAGAGGACATGAAGGGCCACGAGGAGGTCCGCGAGGCCGGACGCATCCTGCGCGAAAGCGACCTAGATCTGAACTATCATGGCTTTGTCGAGGGCGATGACATCGCCAAGGGCACGGTGGACGTGGTCGTCACCGACGGCTTCACTGGCAACATCGCCCTGAAGACCGCCGAGGGCGTGGCCCGCTTCATCTCGACCCTGCTGAAAGACGCGCTGACATCCAGCGTTCAGGCCAAGGTCGGGGCCCTGATCGCCCTGCCGGCGCTGAAGGCCATGCGTCAGAAGATCGACCCCAGCACCATCAACGGCGGCCCTCTGCTGGGCCTGAACGGCATTGTCGTCAAAAGCCACGGCGGCGCCGACGCCAAGGGGTTCGGAAACGCCATCCGCATCGCTGTGGATCTGGCGCGCAGTGACTATCTCAGCAAGGTGCAGGCCAGCCTCAACCGCCTGACTGACGTTCTTGAACAACCCCCGGCCGCGTCAGACGGGGACATGGAGCCTCAACCGTGAGCGTAGTCCGCAGCGCCGTCACCGGCATCGGATCCTTCCTGCCCGAGCAGGTCGTCACCAACGCCGATCTGGCCAAGTTCGTCGACACGACCGACGAATGGATCGTCGAGCGCACCGGCATCCGCCAGCGTCACAAGGCCCGCGACGACGAGCCGACCAGCGACCTGGCGACCGAGGCCGCGCGCCGCGCCCTGGCCGACGCCGGCAAGACGGCGGCGGACGTGGACCTGATCATCGTCGCCACCACTACGCCCGACATGACCTTCCCGGCTACGGCCTCGATCGTGCAGCGCAAGTTGGGCGCGCCGGTCGGCATCGCCTTCGATGTTCAGGCGGTCTGCTCGGGCTTTGTCTACGCCATGAGCGTCGCCGACGGCTTTGTCGCACGCGGCCTGGCCAAATGCGCCCTGGTCATCGGCGCCGAGGAAATGACCCGGCTTATGGACTGGGAGGACCGATCAACCTGCGTCCTGTTCGGCGACGGCGCCGGCGCCTTCGTGCTGGAACCGCGCGAAGGGCAGGGGACCAAGGCCGATCAGGGCCTGCTGGGCTTCGCCCTGCGTTGCGACGGAACCAAGACCGATCTGCTTTACGTTGACGGCGGTCCGGCCACGACCGGTCAGGTCGGCCATCTGCGGATGGCGGGCAATCAGGTCTTCCGCCACGCCGTGGTCAACATCGCCGAAGCCATCACCGCCGCCTGCGAGGCGTCCAACATCGAGGTCGCCGACGTGGACTGGTTCGTGCCCCATCAGGCCAATCAGCGCATCATCAAGGGCGTCGGCGATCGGCTGGGCCTTGAGGAGCACAAGGTGATCTCCACCGTCGCCATACACGCCAACACCTCGGCTGCGTCCATCCCCCTGGCCATGGACGTTGCGATCAAGGACGGTCGGATCAAGCGCGGCGACATGGTTCTTCTGGAGGCCATGGGCGGGGGTTTGACCTGGGGCGCCTGCGCCTTCAGGCTGTAAGGATGGATTTCGCCCTTTCCATTTGACGGGGCTTGTCCTTTAAAGGTGCATCGACCCTCGGAGGGGAGCGGACTCGTGACCGACCACCACACCTTGACTCGTGCCGATCTATGCGACGCCGTCCACGAAGAAGTGGGCTTGTCGCGCCAGGAATGCGCCGCCATGGTCGAGCGCACCCTGGAACTGATCATCGAGTCGCTGGAGCGGGGCGAGACGGTGAAACTGTCCGGCTTCGGCGTTTTCCAGGTGCGTGAGAAGCGGGCGCGCATGGGCCGCAATCCCAAGACGGGCGAACCGGCCGCGATCAATCCGCGCCGCGTCATCAGCTTCCGCGCCTCGCAGATCATGAAGGGCCGGGTCCACGACGCGGTCACGACTGGCTGAACGCCGTGGCCAAGAGCCCGAACGCCTTCCGTTCCATTTCCGAAGCCGCCGACGAGGTCGGGGTTCCCCAGCACGTCCTGCGTTTCTGGGAGACCAAGTTCAGCTTCATCGCCCCGCTGAAACGCGCTGGCGGACGGCGCTTCTACCGGCCTCAGGACATTGTGGTGCTTATGGCGGTCAAACGCCTGCTTCACGACGAGGGCCTGACCATCAAGGGCGTCCTGCGGCTCCACAAGGAGCAGGGGATCAGGAAGCTGATGAGCTACGGCGACCCCGGCGGGGTGGTCGAGTTCGATATGGATGACGCTGACGGCGCCGATTCGGCGGCAGCGCCTTCTGCTGGCGGTTCGACAACGTTGCTGCGTCAGGTCCTGTCGGAAATCGACGGCGCCAGGGCCCGTCTCGAGGCGGTTCTGACACGATCTTCGTAAAGGGCGCTTTTTTGGTTTGCCCCCGCGCTTTCCCCGTCTATAGGGAGCGCCTCTCGGAGCGTGGCGCAGCCTGGTAGCGCACTTGACTGGGGGTCAAGGGGTCGCAGGTTCGAATCCTGTCGCTCCGACCATCTTCCCTTGACCCGGTCGCAAACAGCCTATTTTTCCGCCCAGCGGAACAGCGGGTAGAGGGGGACGCCCCAGCCGATTCCGGCCACGGCGAACACCACCAGATCGATCATCTGACCCGGCGGCAGCAGGCCGCGCAGCGCAATGGCGCCCCAGATCCACACCGTCAGGAAGACCAGGACGCCGATCATGGCGACGAAGCGACGCGTGCGCGGACCCATCAGCGTTTGCTCCGGAACAGGAAGTAGGCGCCGAGAGCCAGAACCGAGACTGCGGCCGACCAGATCAACCACGGCCATTGATGCGTGGTCGCCACGCCGAACACCCGCACCGCCAGAAACCAGCCCAGAACGGCGCCGACGCCCGACACCAGTCCTGTAGCGAACAAACCCCGCCGTCCGGTCAGCAAATCCGCCGCGCAGGCCAGCACGGCGGCGACGCCTATGGCGACGGCGATCTGGGCGTAGGGCAAGGCGAGGCTCCTGAATGCGGCTAAGAGACGCCGAAAAGCGACTCGATCTCACCGTCCGGGCCGGGCATACCGCTCATCCCGACCACGGACCAGTGACGTGGCGGCCAGTGTAACGATCGGAACGACAGGCGTCGAATGAAGCGTTTTGGTGGTGGCGATCAAAGCCGTGCAGTCGCGATATGGCTGTTCCTCACAGCAGCCCTGGTGTTCGCCATGGTGGTGGTCGGCGGCGTGACGCGCCTGACCGGATCCGGCCTGTCGATCACGGAGTGGAAGCCGATCATGGGCGCCCTGCCGCCGATGAACGTCGCCGACTGGGCCGACGCCTTCCAGAAATACAAGACAATCCCCCAGTATGAGCACATCAACCCCGACATGACCCTGGCCGGGTTCAAGTCGATCTTCTGGTGGGAGTGGGCGCACCGGCTGCTGGGCCGTCTGATCGGCATGGTCTTCGCCCTGCCGTTCTTCGCCTTCCTGGCGCTGCGCATGGTGCCGCGCCGTCTGATCGGCCGCTGCGTCGTTCTGCTGGCGCTCGGCGGGCTGCAAGGTCTGATCGGCTGGTGGATGGTGTCCAGCGGCCTGTCGGAGCGGGTCGATGTGGCGCCCGAGCGGTTGGCGACCCACCTGGGTCTGGCCCTGCTGATCTTCGTCGGCCTGATCTGGACCGGGCTGGAAGCGTGGAACGGCAGCGAGCATTCCCGTTCGCCGGCGGGGTGGAGCCGGGCCGCCGCCGTGCTGTTCGGCGCGGTCTTCCTGCAATGCCTGCTGGGCGGCCTCGTCGCCGGGGCCAAGGCGGGCTTCGTCTACACCGATTGGCCGATGATGAACGGCGCAGTCCTGCCGCCCGTGGAATGGAGCGCAGGCGCGCTGGCCTTCCTGCACGATCAGGCCCTGGTTCAGTTCAATCACCGCATGCTGGCCTATGGCCTGCTGATCGGCGGGACCATCTATGCAATCCAGGCTTGGCGCTGGCGGTTGGCTGAAGGACTGGGCGTCAGCGCCTTTGTCGTCGCCCTGGCCCTGTGGCTGCAGGCGGCGTTGGGCGTCGTCACCCTGATCCATGCCGTGCCGATCTGGCTGGGCGCGCTGCACCAGGCGGGCGCGGCGCTGGTTCTGGCGGTTGTAACCATCAATCTGTGGATGGTGCGCCGGTCTCAGCCCCGGCTGTTCATGTCCGGACCGCGCTCCACGGGCCTGTGATCGCCAGGGTCACGCCAGGGTACTGGATGTTGACGAACAGGGTCGATCCGTCCGGCGAGAAGCAGGCGCCGCACAGTTCGGAGTTTCCGGCGAAGACGTTGCGCGCCAGGGTGTAGAGCTTGCCGTCCGGGGTCACGCCCTTCAGGTGATTGCGGATCGCCGAGGAATAGTTGTCCTCGCACACGATCAGATGCCCCCACGGCGCGACGGTGATATTGTCGCCCATGTTCATCTTCTTCTCGTCGGTCGACTCGACGAACAGCTGCAGGCGGCCGGGGCTGGCGCGCTCATCCGGCGTTCCCTCGGCCTGCGACGGGACGTAGCGCAGGATCTGGCCGCGCTTGATCGGCCCGCCCGATGTGGCGGTCAGATACAGTTCGTTGTTGCCCCACCACAGGCCCTCGCCGCGCGCCACCTTGGCCGCTCCCGAGGCGTGGCCGCGCTGGCGCAGGTCGCCATTGGGGCTGTCCACGTCCTCCAGATCGATCCACTCGATCTCGCGCCAGTCGCCGACGGTCCAGACCCGGGCGTCATTGTTGGAGGTGTCGACGGACGGCGTGCCGCGCAGCGCCATGGCTTGCAACCGCCCGCCCTGGGCCAGACGGCCCGGCGTCGTGGGGATGAAGCGGTAGAACAGGCCGTCGCCCTGATCCTCGGTCAGATAGACGATGCCGGATCGCGGATCGACGCAGACGGCTTCATGATCGAACCGCCCCATGGCCTTCAATGGCACGGGATCGGCCAGCCCGGTCTCCGTCGCCGGAACCTCGAACACATAGCCGTGCGGCTTCATGACGTCGGCGTCGGCAGGCGTCTCCTGTGTTTCTTCGCAGGTCAGCCACGACCCCCACGGCGTCGGGCCGCCTGCGCAGTTGGTGCTGGTGCCGGCCAGGCTGAGGTGCTGGCGGACGGTCTGGCCGGTGGCGAGATCATAGACGACCGTGGTCGTGCCGCCGGGCAGGGGGCGCCCATCCTTGTAGGTGTCATAGGCGCGCGAGGCGTCCAGCAGGCCGATGCGCTGCTGCTGATAGCCGCCGGGGCCCCAGTTGCGGTGCGCGGCGGACGAGCCCTTCAGTTCGTGGTTGCGGACCAGGGCGACGCGGTCGCCTTCCAGCGCGAAACAGGCCATGCCGTCGAACTGGCCGGGCACCAGCAGGCCGTCGGCCATGGTCTCTCCGCCCTGCGACACCACGCGGTAGGAGAAGCCTTCCGGCAGATCCATCAGACCGTTGGGGTCGGCGACCAACGGGCCGTAGCCCTCGACTTCGTTGACATAGGTCTCGCCCGACGGCGTCTGCGTACGGGCCTGCACCGAGCGGGCCAGGCCCGAGAAGGCGGTCGAGGCCGCAGCGGCGGCGATCATCTGGCGACGGTCGATGGGCATGGTCTGTCTCCGCTAGGTTGCGGTGCTTATGGCCGCGACCAGGGGCGATGATCATCATCGTTCCGTGACATCGAGGCTGATCAGCCGGGACAAAACGCCGCGAAAGCCGGGTTTCGAGGGCGGCAGCCGCATTCAGGCGATGGGGTATTTTAATACCATATATAAAATATCATTATAAATCATAATGTTGACGTTTAGTCAGGCACTTCAGGTGCGTTGACGCCCGCGCCTGCTTCGCCTACTAAGCGCGCCTTCCGCTCGTTCCGGCCATCTGGCGGGGAGGAGCCCCTCGTATCGCCTTCCCAGGAACAACGTCATGCTGAAGAGCACTACGGCTTCGCTGAAGCCGGCCGACGTCACGAAGAAGTGGATCCACATCGACGCCGAAGGCGTCGTGGTGGGCCGTCTCGCGACGTTCATCGCCAACCGTCTGCGCGGCAAGCACCGCGGCGACTACACGCCTCACGTCGATTGCGGCGACTATGTCATCGTGACCAACGTCGACAAGGTGGTGTTCACCGGCGCCAAGAACACCGACAAGATCTACTACCGCCACACCGGCCACCCGGGCGGCATCAAGCAGACGACCCCGGAAAAGGTCCTGAACGGCCGCTTCCCCGAGCGCGTCCTTGAAAAGGCCGTCGAGCGCATGCTGCCCAAGGAAAGCCCGCTGGCTCGCCTGCAGATGACGCACCTGCGCCTGTTCGCCGGCGCCGCGCACACCCACGAAGCCCAACAGCCGGAAACCATCGACTTCGCGTCGGCGTCTTCCAAGAACACCCGGAGCGCTTGAGCATGACCGACGTCACGACTGAAGCCACCGGCTTCGACGCCCTGAAGGGCCTCGGCACCCCCGGCGTGGGCGAAGAGCACCCCGTCTACGTCCAGAAGCTGGACGCGCAGGGTCGCGCCTATTCGACCGGCAAGCGCAAGAACGCCATCGCCCGCGTCTGGGTGAAGCCCGGCACCGGCAAGTTCACCATCAACGGCAAGGACCAGGAAGTTTACTTCGCCCGTCCCGTGCTGCGCATGATGATCGCCCAGCCGCTGGTCGTCACCGGCCGCGAAACCCAGTTCGACGTGGTCTGCACCGTCGAAGGTTCGGGCCTGTCCGGCCAGGCCGGCGCCATCCGCCACGGCCTGTCGCACGCCCTGACGCACTATGAACCGGCCCTGCGCCCGGTCCTGAAGCCGCACGGCTTCCTGACCCGCGACAGCCGCGTCGTCGAGCGCAAGAAGTACGGCCGCGCCAAGGCCCGCAAGTCCTTCCAGTTCTCGAAGCGTTAAGCCGTTTCACAACGGTTTGGATTGGGGCGCTTCGGGGAAACCCGGAGCGCCTTTTTTCTTTTTGGTCTTCCTTCTCCCAGAGGGAGAAGGTGGCCGCGAAGCGGACGGATGAGGGGTTACGGTGCGAGCCGTTTCATACCGCAGCCCCTCACCCTTTCGCGCAAGGACGACGGCTCCGCCGCCGTGCGCTCAAGCCCTCTCCCACCGGGAGAGGGGAGGGATATTTAGATGACCCACACCATCTTCATCGACGGCGAAGCCGGGACCACGGGCCTCGAAATCCGCGAGCGGCTGGAGGCGCGTTCCGATCTGGAACTGATCCTGCTGGGCGACCGACGGCGCGAGGTCGAGGCGCGGCGTGAGGCGTTGAACGCGGCGGATGCGGTGGTCCTGTGCCTGCCCGACGATGCGGCCAAGGAAGCCGTGTCGATGATCGACAATCCGGCGGTGCGGGTCATTGACGCCTCAACGGCCTACCGCGTCGATCCTGCCTGGACCTATGGCTTCGCCGAGATGGATGCAGGCCAGCGCGCGGCCATTGCGGCGTCGAAGCGGGTGTCCAACCCCGGCTGCTATCCCACCGGCTTCATCGGCCTGATGCGGCCTCTGGTGAGGGCGGGACTGGTGCCCGCCGACTGGCCGGTGACGGTCAATGCGGTGTCGGGCTACTCCGGCGGCGGCAAAGCGATGATCGCTGAATTTGAGGCCGAGGACGCATCAACCGCTTTCCGCGCCTACGGCCTGACGCTGAAGCACAAACATGTGCCCGAGATGACCCAGCATGCGGGACTGTCGCGTAACGTGCTGTTCGCGCCCGCCGTAGGAAACTACCGCCAGGGCATGCTGGTCGAGGTGCCTCTGCACCTGTCGGCCCTGCCGGAGACGCCCTCGGTCGAGCGGCTGCACGGCGCCCTGGCCGAAGCCTATGACGGCGCGCGCTTCGTCGAGGTGGCCGAGATCGACGAGACCGAGGCCATGACCGGTCTGGAGCCCGAGGGTCTGAACGGAACCAACCGGATGCGGCTGCATGTCTTCGGCGACCGCGCGGGCGGTCAGGCGCGTCTGGTCGCCCTGCTGGACAATCTGGGCAAGGGCGCGTCGGGCGCGGCGGTGCAGAACCTGAACATCATGCTGGGTCTGGACGAGGCGACGGGCCTCGTCTGACCTTCAACCGCCGCCCCTCAGCTCCCGCGTCTCGCCGTCAGCGCGGACTGCAGCGTCACGGCGAACATGACGCTGGCGATGATGACCACCAGCCCGTAGTCGTGACCGGGCCAGAACACCGGCACGGCGGCCAGACCCGTCATGATCAGCGGAAACAGCCCGGCCCAGACGACGCTGCCCGGCGCCTGGGGGTTGATCATCGGCGGCTGCGGCGGGCGTCCCATCCGCTTGATCAGCATGGGGTTGAGCAGCAGGAAGCCCAGGGTGCAGACCACCGCCAGCAGCGGATTGCGCACCACCCCGATCGGCGGGCCGAAGGCGGTGGCGCTGATGACGGCCAGCAGCAGGGTGAGTCCGGCGGAGACCGCCAGCAGCATATTGGGTTCCAGACGCTTCAAGACTTCACTTTCACATAGGCGCCGGGCGCCGGTTCGATGGGGCTGAGCGACCCCTTGTTCGGGTCACGGGCCGCGATCCAGCCGCCGGATTTGTCGTGCAGCCATTCGGCCCAGTGGCTCCACCAACTGCCGGGGTGTTCCTCGGCGTTTGCGCGCCATTCCTCAAGGGTGGCGGGCAGGGCGGGGTTGATCCAGTGCTGATACTTCTTGGCTGAGGGCGGGTTGATGACCCCGGCGATATGGCCCGACCCCGCCAGCGTCAGGGTCACATCTGCGCCCGAGAAGGCGCGGGCCGAACGGTAGACGGAGTTCATCGGCGCGATGTGGTCGTCACGGCTGGCCTGGAAATACAGCGGGATGGACACCTTCGACAGATCGACCTTCAGGCCGCCGATCTCGAACTCGCCGCGCGACAGCCGGTTCTGGCCGTACATGGAGCGCAGATAGTCCATGTGCAGACGCTTGGGCATGCGCGTCTGGTCCGCGTTCCAGAACAGCAGGTCGAACGCCGCCGGCGCCTTGCCCATCAGATAGTTGCTGACGAAGAAGGACCAGACCAGATCATTGGCGCGCAAGGCGTTGAAGGTCTCGGCCATGGCCGCGCCGGGCAGGACGCCGCCCGCCGCATCCATCTGTTGCTCAATCTCGGCCAACCAATGCTCGTCGGTGAACAGCAACAGGTCGCCAGCCTCGGCGAAGTCGTGCTGGGCGGCGAAGAAGGTGGTGGCGGTGACGCGCGTGTCGTCCCGCGCCGCCATATGGCCCAGCGCCGCCCCCATCAAGGTGCCGCCGATGCAGTAGCCGACGGTGTTCAGGTGCTTGGCCCCGGTCTGCTCCAGGACCTTTTCGACGGCGCGGTAGATGCCCTTGTCCAGATAGTCGTCAAAGCCGAACTCGGCCTTGTCCTTGTCGGGATTGACCCAGGAGCAGACGAAGACCGTGAAGCCTTGGGCCGACAGCCAGCGGATCAGTGAGTTCTCCGGCTGCAGGTCCATGATGTAGAATTTGTTGATCCACGGCGGGAAGATCAGCAGGGGGATGGCCCGCTGCTTTTCGGTCGCGGCGTCGTACTGGATCAGCTCGAACAGTTCGTCGCGCCAGACGACCTGGCCCGGCGCCGTGGCGACATTCTCGCCGACGACGAACTTGCCGTAGTCGGCCTGGCTGATCTTCAGCTTGCCCGCCCCCCGCTCCATGTCGGCGGCGAAATTCTCCATGCCCCGCACCAGGGATTCGCCGTTGCTCTCGGCCAGGGCCTTCAGCGCCACGGGGTTGGAGGCCAGGAAGTTGGCGGGCGAAAAGGCGTCGGTCAGCAGTTTGGTGAAGAAGGCGGCGCGACGCTTCACCAGAGGATCGACGTCCTCCACTCCCGCCACCAGACCGTTCATCCAGTCCGAGGTCAGGACATAGGACTGGCGCATGACGTCGAACATGGGGTTCTCGGTCCAGGCCGGATCCTTGAAGCGTTTGTCGAAGGCGGGCTTTTCGGCAGGCATGTCGTCGCCGGCGGCGCGGCGCGCGGTCGAAGCCCACAGGTCCATATAGCGGCTGAACAGATCGGCCTGGGCGGCGAACAGCTTGTCAGGTCGCGCCGCCAGACTGGTCATCACCGAATTCATCGCCGGGCCGACGTTGAACGGATCAGGGGACAGGGCGGCGGGGCGGTCGGCCTGCGACAGGGCCGCTTCGGCGATGGCCGTCTGGGCCGTCATGGCCGCCTTGGCCAGGTTCAGCGACAGGGTCTCGATCATCTGGCGCTGTTCGGCGCCCACATCGCCGAATCCAAAGGCGGACGACGCCGATTCGGTTTCGGGCGCGGGGTCAGGCTGCGGCTCGGGTTTTGGTTCAGGCGGAGCTTCGGCCTTGGCGGCCTTGCGGGGTTTGGCCGAGGTCGGTCGCCCGGACTTGCGCGGCGCGCGTGGGGCGGCCTCATCAGTCGGGGTGGACGGGCGCTTGGCCATCGATAAGCTCCTGCAGGTCGCCAGCTTCGGTCGCAAGGGAAGGGGCCGGCCCTTCCGCACATCGCATTCATGGCATATGACCGGCTGAAATGAATGCACCGATCCATAAAATCAGGTCGTTGGCGGTTCTGGCGATGATTGCGCTGGGTCTGACGGCGTGCGCCAGCGCATTCACCCCCGCGACGGACCCGACTTCGCCCGTCGCCGCACGGGTCCAGGCTCTGGTTGACGCCAACCGCACCTATCCCCGCTGGGAGAACTTCCCCCGCTCGGATGATCCTGCCCCGGAACCCGCCGCCATCGCGGCCCAGGTCAATACATTGAAGGTCGCCCAGGGTGTGGTGGCGGGAGAGGCCGCCCGCATCGACTGGTCCCTGCCTCAGGACTCCGCCGCCTTCGCCGAGGCGCTGAGAGCGCGCGTGGCGGCCCAGCCTGTCGATCCGGCGACGCAGCGGACCCAGGCCGAGATCGACGAATACCTTCGCAACGCCCGCGAACGGGGCCGCGCGCCGCCGCCCATCGCGCGGCGTTGAGTCGTCCGGTGGCGGACGGCGCAGGACAACCCGCCTTTCTGGGCGTCTCACGTTCGCTGTCGGGCCGGGCCTGGCGCCAGAGGCCAGCCGAGCCGGGCTTGATCCGCGCCCATATCCAGACCCTCGGCTTGGACGAACCTCTGGCGCGGGCGCTGGCCTCGCGCCAGATCGGGGCCGATCAGGGCGGGGACTTCCTCAGGCCCACGCTGAAGGCGCTGTTCCCTGATCCGTCCAGCTTCATGGACATGGACGCGGCGGCCGAGGCCATTCTGGACGCCTTGCAGGCGGGGGCGTCCATCCACGTCTTCGCCGACTATGATGTGGACGGCGCCTCCAGCGCGGCCCTGCTGGTGCGCTGGTTCCGGCTGCTGGGAGCGGAACTGCCCATCTATGTGCCGGATCGGATCACAGAGGGCTACGGCCCCAGCGCACGGGCCTTCGACACGCTGAAGGCGTCAGGCGCCGATCTGGTCATCACTGTCGACTGCGGCGCGGCGGCCAATGAGGCCGTGGCCCATGCGACCGCCATCGGCCTGAAGGTCGTGGTCATCGACCACCATATGATGCGCGAACAGCCGCCCGTCTGCGCCGCCGTGGTCAATCCCAATCGGCCCGGCTGCAACTCGGGGCAGGGCAATCTGGCGGCGGCGGGCGTGGTTTTCGTGCTTCTGGCCGCCCTGAACCGCGAGGGTCGCAAACGCGGCCTGTTCGAGGGCCGCAAGGAACCTGACATCCGCCAATGGCTGGATCTGGCCGCCATGGGCGCCATCTGCGATGTCACCGGCCTGACCGGCTTTAACCGCGCCCTGACCAGTCTGGGCCTCCGGGTCATGTCGGATTGGGCCAATCCGGGGCTGAAGGCGCTCCTGGCCGCCGCGGGCTCCGAGCCGGGACAGGCAAAGTCCAATCATGCAGGCTTCATTCTGGGGCCGCGCATCAATGCGGGCGGGCGCATCGGCAAGTCGGATCTGGGCGCACGCCTGCTGTCCACCGACGATCCCGCCGAGGCGGCGGTTCTCGCTGGCGAACTCAACGCCCTCAACGTCGAACGCCGCGAGGTCGAGCGGCTGGTGACGGAGGAGGCGACCCGAATCGTCGAGGCGTCCGGCGCTCACGACGACGGCTCCGCTGTCGTGGTCATCGACGGCGCCGACTGGCATCCCGGCGTGGTCGGCATCGTCGCCGGACGACTGAGAGAGCGTTGGCGCAAACCGGTCGTGGTCATCGGCGTCGACGTGGTCAACGGCATAGGCAAGGGCTCTGGCCGGTCCCAGCCCGGCATGAACCTGGGCCGAGCGGTTCAGGCGGCGTGGGAGGCGGGCGTTCTGATCGCGGGCGGCGGCCACGCCATGGCGGCGGGGCTGACGGTCAAGGTCGAGGACATCGGCCGTCTGCGCGATTTCCTCAACGATCAACTGGCGGGCCAGCAGGCCCAGGCCGAGGCCATGGACGCTGTCGAGATCGACGCCCTGATAGAGCCCGGCGCGGCGACGAGGGCCCTGTTTGAACAGTTCGAGCAACTGGCCCCCTTCGGACCCGCCAACCCGGAGCCTCTGTTCGCGCTGGAGCACGTCATGGTGCGCGACGCTGTGGCCATGAACGGCGGTCATGTGCGGTTCCGCCTGGTCGGGGCCGACGGGGCCTCGGTCAAGGGCATCGCCTGGCGCTGCGCCGACCTGCCCAGCGGTCAGGCGTTGCTGAGCGGGCAGGGCGGTCTCAGCCTGGCCGGGCGTCTGAAGGCGGACGACTGGAACGGCCGCAAGGGCGTGCAATTCGAGGTCGAGGACGTCGCCGATCCCCGCAGGGCGTGACCTCCCGGCAATATCTTCACCTTTAGGCGCTGATCGCGCTTGCACCCTTTTGAATCGGCGGCTATATCGCCGGCTCCCCGCGCAGCGGTCCCTTCGTCTATCGGTTAGGACGTCAGGTTTTCAACCTGAAAAGAGGGGTTCGACTCCCCTAGGGACTGCCACGCGGGGCATTCCTCACATCGCTGATCGCTGAAGTTTCGCCCATCCGGTGGCGACTGTCTGGTGTCCGTTGTCATGTTTCGTCAGCCCATACGTAGCTGTACGGATTGAAAACACGGTTTTTCTGTTTTCACGAGTTCATCGAACCGTGTTAAATGATTTCGCCCGTTAAGATTAATGGGCGGAGGGGTGGCTGTGTCTGACTACGAGGGTGCTGAAGCGGTGGCGGTGATCCGCGTCACCGGTCGCGTGAAATGGTTCGATCCGGGCAAGGGGTACGGCTTCATCGTACCGGACGATCCGAGTTTGACGGATGGGCGTGATGTGCTGCTTCACGTCACCAGTCTGCGCGACAAGGGTCATGAGAGCGCCGGTGAAGGCGCCCGGATCGAGTGTGACTGCGCCCGCCGCGCCAAGGGTTGGCAGGTGACCGAGCTCCATAGCCTGATCGAGGATGAGGCCACTGCGGCGGCTGCGCCGCGCCGCGCCGCCTATGAGGCGTTGAAGGCGGACTCTCTGACCCTGGATGACGATCCCTCCATGGAGGTGGCGGTCGTCAAGTGGTTCAATCGCACCAAAGGCTACGGATTCGTGGTGCGAAACAGCCAGCCGGGAGATATCTTCGTCCACGTCGAGACCTTGCGGCGCTGCGGATTGGACGATCTCCTGCCGGGCGAAGCGGTCGCGGTGCGATTCGCCGACGGTCCCAAGGGGCTGGTGGTCGCGGAAATCAGGCCGGGCGGATAGTCGGTTCGCCCCTTCGAGGGTGAACAGCCATGTCGAATCGCAGAAACCTCATCGTCGCCATGGGCGCGGGCCTGTTGGGTCTGACGCTGCTGTCGGCCTGCGCCGGCGGCACGCCTCAGGACGCCGAGGGGCGTCCGCTGGAGGCCCTGACCGTGATCACCGCCTCGGGCGAGCATCGCTTCATGGTCGAGATCGCCGACGATGAGGCCGAACGCCAGCGCGGCCTGATGGAGCGTCCGCCCCTGGCCGACGACCGCGGCATGCTGTTCCAATTCCCTGACGTGGCCGAACGCGGCTTCTGGATGCGCAATACGCCCAGCCCGCTGGACATCATTTATCTGGATCCGCGCGGCCGCATCGTCTCCATCGCCAAAAACGCGCAACCCAATGACGACACCGTCCTGCCGTCCAACGGTCCGGCCAGCGGCGTGCTGGAGCTTCGGGCCGGACGGGCCGATGAAATCGGCGCCAAGGCGGGCGACCGCGTGCGTCACCCCTTCTTTGCGGAATAATCTCCTCGCCTGCGTTGCGAAGCCCGGGCGAGCGTGCCAATAGGGCCGTCCACTGGTTCGGGGTGTGGCGCAGCCTGGTAGCGCATCTGGTTTGGGACCAGAGGGTCGGAGGTTCGAATCCTCTCGCCCCGACCATTGGACGGCCTTTAGTGTAGGCCGAAAACGACGCAGCGTCGTCCTCGACCTCCCGCTAGACAGCCTTAGACCGCCGCCAGCGCCTGCATCAGATCGGCGTGCAGGTCATCGACGTTCTCCACCCCGACCGACAGCCGCACCAGATTGTCGCCGATGCCGCAGCGGGCCTTGGCCTCGGCGCTGTAGTCCGAGTGGGTGGTGCTGGACGGGTGCGACGCCAGGCTTTCTGTGCCGCCCAGGCTGACGGCCAGCTTGAACAGGCGCAGGGCGTTCAGCATGCGGAAGGCTTCGGCCTCGCCGCCCTTCAGCCGCAGGGAGAAGGTCGAGCCCGTCCCGGCGCACTGACGCGCGAACAGGGCCTGCTGCTCGGGCGTGCTTTCAGCGCCGCCGGCGTCCAGAACGGCCTCGATGCGGTCATGGCCGCGCAGGCGACGAACCAGCTCAACCGCATTCTCCTGTGACCGCTCCATGCGGATGTGCAGCGTCTCCAGACTGCGCAGCAGCAGCCAGGCGGTGTGCGGATCGGTCGTGGTGCCGCAGATGGTCCGCATCTCGCCGACCCGGGCCATCAGGTCCGCACGCCCCAGACAGGCCCCTGCGATCAGGTCGGAGTGGCCGCCGACGTATTTGGTCAGGGAATACAGCACCAGGTCCGCGCCGTGCTCCAGCGGCTTCTGCCACAGCGGGCCCAGGAAGGTGTTGTCCACGACCAGCAGCGGCGGCTCGGCCTGGCCCAGGGCGCGGATCGCTTCGGCGGCGGCGGCCAGGTCGATCAGCTGATTGGTCGGATTGGCGGGGGTCTCGACATAGACGGCGGCGACCCGTCCGCCGCGTTCAGCCGCTTGCCGTGCAGCCTCGGCCAGGACCGGTCCCAGCGCATTCTGGCTGTCCGTGTCGGCGACGCTGATCGTCGCCATGCCCATGCGCGGCAGGATGCGGTCGAACAGATACTCCGTCCCGCCATAGGCCGGGGCCGTATAGACGATGACGTCGTTGGGGCGGCTGATGGCCATCATGGTCGTCGAGATCGCCGCCATGCCGCTGGAGAAGACCAAGGCCTTGTCCGCATCGTCCCAGATGGCCAGTCGGTCCTCGAGAATCTCCAGATTCGGGTTGTTGATCCGCGAATAGATCAGGCCCAGCGCCTCTTCTGGGTCCTTCTCGCGCAGGCCGTAGGCGACCTCGAAGAAGCGTTTGCCGTCCTCGGCCGAGCGGAAGACGAAGGTCGAGGTCTGGAACAGCGGCGCCTTGATCGCGCCCTCCGACAGGCCGGGATCAAAGCCATAGCCCATCATCAGGGTTTCGGGCGACAGGACGTGGTCGCCCACGGTGCGGCTGCGGTGACGGTTCATGTGCGATTCCTCTATTGTTGGTCCGGGCATAGGCCGCCCCGACGCCGTCTCCAAGCTCGACGCTGGACCGGAGCGGGAGCGCAGGCTATTTGATCGCCCACGCAGGCCGGTGGCTCGCGTCAGACCGAGGTTTCCCCATGCTCGCCCGCATCTATCGTCCCGCCAAGACCGCCATGCAGTCCGGCAAGGCCAAGTCCATGGACTGGCGTCTGGAATTCGAACCGGCGTCGGCGCGCACCATCGATCCGCTGATGGGCTGGACCAGTTCGTCGGACATGAACGGCCAGGTGCGCCTCAGCTTCGACACCGCCGAGGAGGCCGTCGCCTACGCCGACCGCCACGGCATCCCCTTCCGTCTGCACGAGCCGCAGGACCCGCCGGTCATCATCAAGGCCTATGCGGACAACTTCGCCACCAACCGCAAACAGTCCTGGACGCACTAAGCCTCCAGCCGCCTTGCCCAAGGCGCCCATAGCTCAACCGGATAGAGCACCTGCCTTCTAAGCAGGGGGTTGCAGGTTCGAGTCCTGCTGGGCGCGCCAGGGTTTCTGCTTAAGATTCTTAATGCGGCGCTGGGACCATCTCAGCGTGTTCGGGAAGCAGCTCCGTTTTCAGGAGCACAAGTTGGTCGTCGTTGATGCTGAAATGAGCACGTATGGTGCCTCCTGTCGGGCAACAGTTCCCGTCTTCAGGGCGGTAGAGCTGAGTGGTGGCGCTCAAATTCGACCAATCGTAGTTCCAGCCGCGAGAAACATTCAGCCCGGTCGGGACATCATCGCCCCCTAAGGTCCAGCCCCGCGTGTTGATCTGCCGCCAATTTTCACTCACGCGAAGATAGACGTTGGACGCATCCTCATAAGCTGATCCCACCTCCGTGGCCTGCAGCACGAGCAAGAGCCCATCGGGGCTCTGTGTCTGAAAGACATCTGCGCCCCAAACATGCTCCTGCAATTCGGAAAGAAGTGGTCGAACATGGCCGTCACCGGCTGGCTGAAGCACCACGGATCCCATCGTCCACCCTTCATCTGCATCCTTTAGAATCTGGAAATAGAGGCGAGGAGCATTCTCGGGGCTGCGGATCACGCCCGCTGTTTCGACGGCGCATTTCTGCCCTTCAACGGATATCGAACAACGGGTGGAGAGGTCTTGGATCGATATGACGGATGGGGTCGACGTCTGTCCGCTTGATGTGTTGGCCGCCATGATTCCGATGAGCGAGACCGATAATGCTGCAATCACGTTCCATCCTTATGCCATTCGGTCGAAGAGGCCGCTGAGCATTAAGGCAGCCTCCTTCAAGTCCTCCTATGGGACAAGGCCGTCTGGTTGTTTTCTCTTCGAGTCCTGCTCGGTGCGCCACGCCGTCAAACCCTCCGTCAGATCAGCGATCAGGTCCGCCGGGTCCTCCAGACCGACGTGCAAACGCAGCAGTTCACCTTTCAGAACCGGCGGCGTCAGGCGTCCGGCCAGTTGGCCGGTTTCGTGGGTGATCAGGCTTTCAAACCCGCCCCAGGAATAGCCCAGGCCGAACAGCTGCAGCGCGCTCATGAAGGCGTGGGCCGAGGCTTGGTCGCCGCCCTTCATGACCACGCCGAAGATCGAAGCGGCTCCGCTGTAGTCGCGGCTCCACAGGTCATGACCCGGCCCGGCGGGCAGGGCGGGGCACAGGATGCGGGCCACTTCGGGCTGTTGCGCCAGCCATTCGGCCACGGTCCGGGCCGAGCGCGCCTGTTCGGCATAGCGCAGCGGCAAGGTGCGCAAGCCGCGCAGGGCCAGCCAGGCGTCGTCGGGCGAGACCCGCCAGCCCAGGTCCTCGATGGTCTCCGAGATGGCGCGGCCGATGGCCGGGTCGCAGACGGCGATGGACCCCATCAGCAGGTCGGAATGGCCGCCGACATATTTGGTCACCGCCTGGACGCTGACATTGACGCCGTGCGCCAGAGGGCGGAAGGCCAGACCCGCCGCCCAGGTGTTGTCCATCACCGTCAGCACCCCGCGCGCCCGGCAGGCGGCGGCCAGCGCCGCCACATCGACCATGTCGAACGTCAGCGACGCCGGCGATTCGATCAGCAGCACGCGGGTCCGCTCGGTCAGGCTTTTCAGAATCGCGTCGGTCGTCGCCTCGGCGGGATGGAAGGCCGTCTGCACGCCCCGCGCCTTCATGTGACGGGTCAGAAAGCGTCGCGTGGGGCCGTAAAGGGCGTCCGTGGTCAGAACCTCGTCGCCGGGCCGCAGCAGGGCCGTCAGTGGCACAGTGACCGCCGCCAGCCCCGAGGGAACCAGCCAGACGTCCGTCGCCCCCTCCAGATCGGCCAGGGCCTGACGCAGGGCCTGACCGGCGGACAGATCCTCGATGCCGTAAACCGGCCCTAGGGTGTCGTCGCGCATGGTCGCCGGCGCATCGTTCAGCATGGTGGAGGCCCGCTCGATCGGCGGGTTCACCGGGCGGCGGCCATGACCCCTGCGCGTGGCGGCGGCGATCAGTCGGGTGCGGTCGGATGAGGGGGGGCGGGAAGACGGCACGGCGGGCCTTGACGATGAAATCACCGGGCTGAAGCTTGCGGAACAGTCGCCAAAAGCCTCTAAAGCAGGCGAGAGCGCAAGGCGTGGGATGTCTTCGGCGAGGCAGGGATGCGAACGATCTTCACAGCACGGACTGTCACCGCAGGGTTGCTGACCCTGTCTCTGGCGCTGGCCGGCTGTGACCATAATGCGCCGGATGATGCGGGCGAGCCTGACGTCGCCGCCAACACCACGACCGCCGCGCCCGAGTTCGCCAGCCCGACGCTGGCGGCGGTCAAGGCGCGCGGGCGGCTGAACTGCGGCGTGCATCAGGGACTGATCGGCTTCGCCTACACAGACAACCGTGGCCAGTGGCGGGGCTTTGACGCCGACTTCTGCCGCGCCCTGGCGGCGGCGGTTCTGGGCGACGCCCAAGCGGTGCGCTTCGTCCCCGTCGCCAACGACCAGCGGTTCGAGGCCCTGCGCAGCGGGCGCATCGACGTGCTATGGCGCGAGACCTCATGGACCCTGTCGCGTGAAGCGCAGGAGGGGGTGCGGTTCGCTGGGATCAACTACTACGACGGTCAGGGCTTCATGGCGCGGCGCTCGTTGAACCTGGCCAGCGCGACCGAGCTGAACGGCGCCCGCATCTGCGTGCAGACCGCCTCGACCTCACAGGTGAACGTAGCCGACTGGTTCCGCGCGCGCGGCATTGAATACAGACCCGTGGAGGCTGCGAGCGCCGAAGACGCCGCCGCCGCCTATGGCCGCGAGGAGTGCGACGCCCTCAGCGGCGATGTCTCCACCCTGGCGGCGACGCGCACCACCCTGGCCGGTCCGGACCAGCATGTGATTCTGGCCGACGTCATCTCCAAGGAGCCGCTGGGCCCGGCGGTGAAACGCGGCGACGAAGCCTGGACCTCCGTGGTCCGCTGGACGCTCAACGCCCTTATCCTGTCCGAAGAGCTGGGCGTGACCTCGGCCAATGTCGAGGCCCAGGCCAAGGATGCGCGAGACCCGCAAATTCGCCGCCTGCTGGGCGTTGAGGGCGGCTACGGCGCCATGCTGGGCCTGTCCAACGACTGGGCCAGGCGCGCCATTGCGGCCGAGGGCAACTACGGCGAAATCTTCGCCCGAAACATCGGCTCTGATTCTCCGCTCGACCTGGAGCGGGGGCTTAACGCACAATGGAACGCGCGGCCGGGCGGCCTGATCTACGCCCTGCCGATCCGCTGAATCCGCCCATAAGAGGGCAGGGGGACATATGGACGTGACGAAAAAAGGCGGCCTGGCGCTGCACTGGCTGATGTTGATCGGCTTTGTGGTGGGGCTGGGCGGGGGTCTGGCGGTTCACCTTCTGGCTGGCGCCGATGCGCCTTGGGTCATCTGGGTGACGTCCAACATCACCGGACCGGCGGGGCAGATCTTCCTGCGCCTGCTGTTCATGCTGGTCATCCCCCTGCTGTTCTCCGCTCTTGTCGTCGGCGTGGCCGAGATGGGCGACCTCAAGTCCCTGGGACGGGCGGGGATCAAGACTCTGCTGCTGACTATTGTCGTGTCCGGCATCGCCGTGGTCATTGGCCTGGCCATGGTCAACATCTTCAAACCGGGCGCCGGGGTGAACCCGGAACTGGCGGCCAGCCTGCTGGCTCAAGGGTCCGCAGGGGCCTCCGCCATCGTTGAAAAAGCGCCGGAGAACGTTCAGTTCGGCCAGTTCTTCCTCGATCTGATCCCGTCCAACGTCTTCACGGCGGCGGCGGAGAACCAGATACTGCCGGTGATGATCTTCGCCCTGTTCTTCGGCATCGGCCTGGTCATGGCCAAGAGCCGCGCCACCGACAAGCTGCAGACCGTCATCGAGGGCATCCTCGAAGTGACGATGAAGCTGATCAACATGGTCATCAAACTGGCCCCCTATGCGATCGCCTGCCTGATGTTCAACCTGGCGGCGCTGTTCGGCTGGGATCTGCTGATCAAGCTGGCGGCCTATGTCGCGGTGGCTGTGGGCGCGATGCTGATCCACATGTTCGTGGTCTATCCGCTGGTCGTCTGGATCGGCGCGCGCCGGTCGCCGCTGGCCTTCTTCAAGGGCATCCGTGAGCCGATGGTGGTGGCGTTTTCGACCGCCTCGTCCAACGCCGCCCTGCCGGTGTCTCTGAAAGCGGCCGAGGAAGAGCTTCACCTGCCGCGCAAGATCGCCCGTTTCGTCCTGACCGTCGGCGCCACCGCCAACCAGAACGGCACGGCTCTGTTCGAGGGCGTCACCGTCCTGTTCCTGGCTCAGTTCTTCCAGATCGACCTGACCATCACCCAGCAGGTCATCGTCATGCTGGTCTGCATCCTGGGCGGCGTCGGGACGGCGGGCGTGCCTGCGGGTTCGTTGCCGGTCGTGGCCATGATCCTGGTCATGGTCGGGGTGCCCCCGGAAGGCATCGGTCTGATCCTGGGCGTCGATCGATTCCTGGACATGTGCAGGACCACGCTGAACGTCACCGGCGACCTGGTGCTGGCCACCGTTGTTTCGCGCGGGGAAGAGGACACCCCCATTCTGCCCGGCGAAGAGGAGCCGACGCCGATCGGCGCCTGACGTCTTCAGGGCCGGGTGAGGTTCAACCGACGGCGACCGGAGTGTCGCTGCGCGAGCCCCATTCGGCCCAGCTGCCGTCATACAGACGCGATACCCGGCCCAGCTCGGCCAGCCCCAGGCTGAGGATGGCGGCGGTGACGCCTGAGCCGCAGGTGGTGATCACCGGCTTGTCAGGATCAATCCCCGCCGCCCGGAACGCCGCCTCCAGAGCCGCGTCGCGCTTCATCCGGCCATCGGCGTCCAGCAGGGCGGTGTAGGGCAGGTTCAGCGCGCCCGGCATATGGCCCGTCCGCACGCCGGGCCGCGGCTCGGACGCCTCGCCCCTGAACCGCGCCGCGCCGCGCGCGTCCACCACCTGATCGCCGTCATGCAAGGCACGGCGCACATCCTCCACGTCGGCGACCGGCGCGGGATCGAAACGGGCATCAAAGGGGCGCGGCGTGCTGACGGCGCCCTCGGCAGGCCCCGTCTCCAGCCCGCCGCCGACAGCGCGCCAGGCGGGCAGGCCGCCATCCAGCACTCGGACGTCCCGCGCCCCCATGACCTTCAGCATCCACCAGACCCGCGCCGCCGAGAACAGGCCCGCCGTGTCATAGACGACGATGCGGTCCTCAGCCGTCAGGCCCAGCGCCTGCATCGACCGGGCGAAGGCTTGGGCGGACGGCAGCATATGAGGCAGGGCGCTGTCCTGATCGCTGACCGCGTCCAGATCGAGGAAGACCGCGCCGGGCAGATGCGCCGCCTCGAAATCCCTGCGGGCGTCGCGCCCGTCCAGATGCCAGCTGGCGTCGATGATCCGCAGGCCGGGCTGGTCGATCAGCTCGGCCAGCTCAACCGCCGTCACCAGGGGGGAGAGATCAGCCATGGTCCTGCTCCAACGGTTGAAAACCGCATCCATCCACGCCACTTCAGCGCGGAACGCCCCTTTCGGGTTCAAGTCGAATAGACCTCGATCCCGATATCAGTCCATATGAAGCCAACCGTCGCGCGCCACCTTTGCGTCTGCGGCCGCCAGAACTCTCAGGGAAAGTCCGCCGTGACCCAGCCGAACGCCATCATCGACATCAAGGACGGCCTGTCGCGCCCGGTCTCCATCGGCGGCGGCCAGCGCATCGTCTTCATCGCCGGGCCGTGCCAGCTGGAAAGCCGCCAACACGCGCTGGAGACCGCCCACGCCTTGAAGGAGATCGGCGAGCGGCTGAACGTCGGCATCATCTACAAGACCAGTTTCGACAAGGCCAACCGCACCAGCGCCACGGCGGCGCGGGGCCTGGGCCTGGCCGGCTCCCTGCCGATCTTCGCTGAGATCCGTGAAGTGACGGGCCTGCCCGTGCTGACCGACGTCCACTCCGAAGAGCAGGCGCGTGAGGCGGCCCAAGCCGTGGACGTGCTGCAGATTCCCGCCTTCCTCAGCCGCCAGACCGACCTGCTTCTGGCCGCCGCCGCCACCGGCAAGGTCATCAACATCAAGAAGGGCCAGTTCCTCGCGCCCTGGGACATGAAGAACGTCATCGCCAAGGTGGTCGGCGCGGGCAATCCCAACGTCATGGCCTGCGAGCGCGGCGCCAGCTTCGGCTACAACACCCTGGTCAGCGACATGCGCGCCCTGCCGATCCTGCGCGAGATCGGCTGCCCGATCGTGTTCGACGCGACCCACAGCGTGCAGCAGCCGGGCGGGCAGGGCACGTCCTCGGGCGGCCAGCGCGAGTTCGTGCCGGTTCTGGCCCGCGCCGCCGTGGCCGTGGGCGTCGACGCCGTCTTCATGGAGACGCACGAAGACCCCGACAATGCGCCGTCGGATGGGCCGAACATGGTGCCGCTGGATCAGTTCGAGGCCCTGGCCACTGAACTGTTGGCCTATGACGATCTGACCAAGGCGCGGATGGCGAAGGCCGCCTGAATCATGATGGACGGCGGCGTCTCCTGTGCGACCGCCTTTGACGCCTGTTTGAGACAGACTGTGGCCATGCGTCCTTTGTCACGGCGCGATCAGTGGGAAGAAGCGGACTGAGTGGACTCAGTGGACTCTGTTTTTGACGCCGCTTTCCGCATGCCGTCGCTCAACCAGACGGTTGTGCGAACCGCTGGCGCGCATTAGCCAGACATATGGCTGGACGAACGCTCGACCTTGGACAACTTCAGGCCCTGCTGGAACGGGTGCGCGGGCTGAAGGTCGCCTGCGTCGGCGACCTGATGCTGGACCGCTATGTTTATGGCGAGGTCAGCCGCATCTCGCCCGAGGCGCCGATCCCGGTGCTGAAGACGCGTCGCACCACGGCCATGCCCGGCGGCGTCGGCAATGTGGCGCGCAATGTCGCCGCCCTGGGCGGGATCGCCCGTCTGGGCGCCGTCGTCGGTCAGGACGGGGCGGGCGATGAGCTGGCCGGGCTGATCGCGGCCGAGGACGGCATTGAGGACGCCGTCGAACGCCGCGCGGGGGCCGCCACCATCGTCAAGACCCGCTTCGTCGCCGCCGGTCAGCAACTGCTGCGGCTGGACGAAGAGGATGCGCCTGTCGCCGCGACAGAAAGCGCCGCCTTTTCCAATGCCTCTGTCATTCTTCTGTCAGACTATGCCAAGGGTGTGGTCAGCGACGACCTGATCGCGGCGGCGCTGGTGGCGGCGAAAGCCAGCGGCGCGCCGGTCGTGGTCGATCCCAAGGGGCGTGATTTCGCCCGTTACGGCGCCGTCGATCTGATCAAGCCCAACGCCAGCGAACTGGCGGGTGCGACGGGCCTGCCGGTGGACACTGATACCGAGATCGAGGCCGCGCTTGCGGCCCTGCTGGACGCCACGACGGCCCGTGCGGTCGTCGTCACTCGCGCCGGCAAGGGCATGAGCCTGATGCGGCGCGGGGGTGAGGCCCTGCATTTTCCCGGTCGCGCGCGCGAAGTGTTCGACGTTTCCGGGGCCGGCGACACCGGCCTCGCGGCGTTGGGATTGGCTCTGGGCGCTGGAGCGCCCCTGGAGACGGCGGTGGAGTTCGCCATTCTGGCGTCCGGCGTCGTCGTCGGAAAGGCGGGCACGGCGGTCGTGTCGCCGTCCGAACTGATCGACGCCGAGATGAGCCAGCACGCCGCCAACGCCCACGCCAAAGTCATGCCGCTGGACGACCTGGCCCATGTGGTCGAGGGCTGGAAGCGTCAGGGGCTGAAGGTCGGCTTCACCAATGGCTGTTTCGACATCCTGCACCGCGGCCACGTCGCCTATCTGGCTCAGGCGCGCGGCTGGTGCGACCGTCTGGTGGTGGCGCTGAACACCGACGCCTCGGTGCGGCGTCTGAAGGGCGAGGGGCGGCCGATCAATGATCTGGACAGCCGCGCCGTCGTCATCGGCGGCCTGGCCAGCGTGGACCGGGTGACGGCCTTCGACGATCCGACGCCCTTGGTCCTGATCGAACGGCTGCGGCCCGATGTGCTGATCAAGGGCGCCGACTATACGCGCGAAGGCGTGGTCGGCGGCGATCTGGTCGAATCCTGGGGCGGCGAGGTGCGTCTGGCCACCTTTGAGGACGGCTATTCCACCACCAGCACCATCGCCAAAATGAAGGACGAAGCATGAGCCGGCGCATGATCGTGGTCACGGGCGGCGCGGGCTTCATCGGCTCCAACATCGTGGCGCGCCTGTGCGCCGCCGACCGCTATGACGTGGTGGTCTGCGATCGCATGGAGGAGGCCGTTCTGGCCAAATGGCGCAACCTCGCCAAACACCCCATCGCCGACTTCTGGCAGCCCGAAGAGCTGTTCCCGCAGTTGGAACGCCATGCCGAGACGATCGAGGCCGTCGTCCACATGGGCGCCATTTCGGCGACGACCGAACCCGACGCCGACCTGATCATGCGCACCAACTTCACCTTGTCGCGCGACCTGTGGGACTGGTGCGCCCTGCGTGACGCCCGGCTGATCTACGCCTCCTCCGCCGCCACCTATGGCGATGGTCTGGAAGGGTTCGAGGATGACGACAATCATGAAGGGCTGGCCAAGCTCAGGCCGTTAAATGCTTACGGTTATTCGAAAATGCTGTTCGACCAGTATGCGGCGCGCCAGTCGGATCGCGGCCAGTCGCCCAGCCAGTGGGCGGGGCTGAAATTCTTCAACGTCTATGGCCCCAATGAGTATCACAAGGGCGCGATGAAGTCGGTCGTGGCCCAGATCTGGCCCAAGGTGCAGGCCGACGAGCCCGTCACCCTGTTCCGCTCGCACAATCCGAACTACGCCGACGGCGGCCAGATGCGCGACTTCGTTTTCGTGGACGATGTGGTGGACATCATCGCCTGGCTGCTGGAGACGCCGCACGTCTCGGGCGTGTTCAACGCTGGATCGGGTCAGGCGCGGTCCTTCCTCGACCTGGCCAACGCCACCTTCGCCGCGGCGGGGAAGACGCCGCGCGTGGACTATGTCGACACGCCCGAGAGCATCCGCGACAAATACCAGTATTTCACCGAGGCTCGCATGGACCGCATCCGCGCCGCGGGCTTCGGCGGCCAGTCCACGCCGCTGGAGGAGGGGGTCAGGCGTTATGTGCAGGATTTCCTGATGACGCCGGACGCCTATCGGTGAAACGTCCCGCCCTGACCCTTCGGCAGTATGTCGGCTGGTTCGGCCTGATCGTCGTCTTCGTGCTGGTGGCTGGGGTGGCCTTGTGGCGCGGCGACATCCTCAAGACCTGGCTGGACCCAAAGGTGCCGTTCCAGACCTATACCCCGCCGTCCGCGCCGGAATACGCCGAGCCTTCGGCCTGGGCCATGAACGAGGTCCGGACCTCGAGCGCCGGTCCCGCCGCCGTCTTCTTTGTCCACTCCACCACCTATGACGGCGGTCGGGACTGGAACGGGCCGATAGGCGACGATGCGGCGGACGCCTATCTGACGCGCGTGGTCCTGCCCAACTACGCCGGGCCGTTCGCTCAGACCGGGGCCATCAGTGCGCCGCGCTATCGTCAGGCGAGCCTCTACACCCGCCTGACCCTGCGCGAGGACGCCCGCGAAGCCCGCGCCTTCGCCTATGGAGACGTGGCCGACGCCTTCGACGTCTGGCTGGCCAGGCATCCGACCGGCCCTCTGGTCCTGGCCGGGGTGGAGCAGGGCGGTGAAATCCTTGAGCGTCTTCTGCGCGAAAAGGTGGCGGGCGATCCCGCCTTGAAGCAGCGGGTGGTCGCCGCCTATCTGATTGATGTGGTGGCCCCGGCCACGCCCCTTGCGCCCCAGCTTCCGGCCTGCCGTTCTCGCGCCGAGACGGCCTGTCTGGTCGGCTGGTCGCCGGTCAGCGACGACAATGACGGCGCCGCCTTCCGCCGTCTGAAACGCGCCCTGGTCTGGGATGAACGGGGCCGGCTGGTGGAGTTGGGCGACCGGCCCGCCCTGTGCGTCAACCCGGTCACCGGCTCGACCGACACGGCGCCGGTGGACGCGCGGCGGCACAAGGGCGCCACCAATGCGACGGGGCTGGAATGGGGCGTTCATCCGGCCCTGATGGCGCGCGAAGTCGCCACCCAGTGCGAACGCGGCTTGTTGCGCTACACTGATCCGAACATCGAGTCGCTCAAGCCCAACGGCACTTGGTCTGACCGCAGAAAATCACGCGGATACAATCTATTCTACGGCGATATGGAAGCAGACGTTCAAGCGCGTCTGGCCGTCTGGACCGCTCGCTACCCGGGTTAATCCAGCCCCGTCTTGCCGCTGCGCCAGTCGAACAGGGCCTCCAGAACCTTGACCGCCTCGCCACGCGGCGAAGTCAGGTCGGGATCGCGGCCCAGCACCAGACGCGCATCGTCCGCCGCGGCCAGAAGCAGGGTCCGGTGGCGGATCGGGTCGGCGAAGCGATAGGCTGGAAAACCGCTCTGCTTCAGCCCCAGAGGGTCGCCGCCGCCGCGCAGGCGGAAGTCCTCTTCCGCGATCTCGAACCCGTCCTCGGTGCGTCGCAGGGTCTCCAGCCGGGTCTGCGCCGTCTCTCTCAGACCGTCCCCATCGCCGCCGTACAGCAGGATGCAGGCGCTGGCCTTGACGCCACGACCCACCCGGCCTCGCAACTGATGCAACTGGGCCAGGCCGAAGCGGTCGGCGTGTTCGATGACCATGATGGTGGCGTTGGGCACATCGACGCCGACCTCGACCACGGTCGTGGCCACCAGCAGGGGGATGCGACCATCGGCGAAGTCGGCCATCACCGCCTCGCGCTCGGCGCCGGGCATCTGGCCGTGGGCCAGACCAACCTCCAGCTTCAGGATGCGTCGCAGGTCGGCGGCGCGCGCCTCGGCGGCGGCCAGGTCGATGCTCTCGCTTTCGGCCACCAGCGGGCAGATCCAGTAGGCTTGGGCTCCGCCGTCGATGGCCGCCTTCAACCGCTTGGCCACTTCGCCGATGCGGGCCTGAGGCAGGACGGCGGTCGTCACCGGCGTGCGGCCCGGCGGCTTTTCGGTCAGGCGGGATACGTCCAGCTCGCCATACTGCGTCAGCTCCAGCGTGCGCGGGATGGGCGTGGCCGACATGGTCAGCAGGTGGACGCCGCCGGTGCGCGGATCGCCCTTGGCCTGCAGCCGCTGGCGCTCATTGACGCCGAAGCGGTGCTGTTCGTCGATCACCGCCAGCGCCAGCCGATCAAAGCGCACGGCGTCCTGGAACAGGGCGTGGGTGCCGATGGCGACCTGGATTTCGCCCGACGCCAGACCGGCCAGCCTCTGGCGCCGCTCAGCCGGCGTGTCGCGGCCTGTCAGCAGAACTGAGAACACGCCCGCCGCTTCCAGCATGGGCGACAGCCGCTGATGGTGCTGGCGCGCCAGAATCTCGGTCGGCGCCATCAGCGCGGCCTGGAAGCCCGAGGCGGCGGTGTCGGCCAGCGCCAGGGCGGCCACGGCGGTCTTGCCCGAGCCCACATCGCCTTGCAGCAGCCGCCCCATCTGCTCGCCCGAGGCCAGATCGCAGCGGATTTCCTCGATGGCGCGGGCCTGCGCCCCGGTCAGGTCGAAGGGCAGGGTCGCCAACAGACGTTCCGAGGCGTCGCCGGGCGCGATCCGCGGCGCAGGCGTGATCTGACGCGCGCGGCGGCGACGGGCCAGGGCCAGCTGGTGGGCCAGCAGCTCGTCATAGGCCAGACGCTGGCGGGCGGGCGCATCCGGTTCAAGATCCGGCTCGGCGGTTGGGGCGTGCAGGGCGGTCAGGGCGTCGCGCCAGTTCGGCCAGCGGTTCTTCGCCAACCATGCGGCGTCCTGCCATTCGGGCATGTCGGGCGCATGGGGCAGGGCGGCCTGCACCAGCTTGCGCACCACCCGCGAGGTCAGGCCCTGCGTCGCCGGATAGACAGGCTCCACAGCGGCGATGTCGCCCGCCTGCTCTGGCGTGAAGATGTCCGGGTGGACGATCTGCACCTCATTGTTGAACCGCTCGACCTTGCCTGAGACCAGACGTTTCTGGCCCTTGGGCAAAAGTCGGTCGATGTGCTGGGCAGAACCGCCGAACCAGATCAGGTGGACGAAGCCGGTCTCGTCGACGGCGCGGACCTTGATCGGGGCGCCCAGCTTGGTCGGGACCACCAGCCGGTCCACCGTCACCTCGAAAATCCCCACCTGGCCCTCGACTGCATTCGTCGCCGTCATGGGACGGCGGACGATCAGGCCGGACGGCGACAGCATCAGCAGATCACGCACCAGCGGCCCCGCCAGCTTCTGGACCAGAGGCAGGATTTTGGGCCCCACGCCCTTCAGGGTGGAGACCTCCGCAAACAGGGGAAACAGAATCTGGGGCCGCATGCCGCGCAGCATAGCTGGCGAAACGGGCGTTGGAACGCTATCTGACCGCATCATCGTCGCCTGCGTCGTCCGCTGTTGATCTTCAGCGGGCGTTTCGGCGCAGGCGGACGCCGTTCTGACCGGGCAAGGATGCTTGTGACCGATACAAATGCACGTCTGAATGCCGAGGCCGCCGAGGCGCGTCGCAACCGGCTGGGCCGAATCGCCTTCCGCGCCTGGAGGCGAGGTTTCCGTGAAGCTGATCTGGTGCTGGGGCCGTTCACCGATCAGGTCGGGCCGACGCTGGGCGACGCCGAACTGGACGCCTTCGAGGCCCTGCTGGGCCAGGACGACGACCACGAACTCTACGCCTGGATCATCGAGAGCCGCCCCACGCCGAGTGAACACGAAACTTCGGTCATGACCAAGATCCGCACCTTCATGCGCGCCCATGTCGCCGCCGCCGTGGCCGAGGGCGCGGGCTGATGGACGGAACGGAACCCAAACGCAGCGATCAGGATCTGGGCGGCGCGCCAGAGGGTCTGGACGCCCTGACCGTCGCTGAGCAACTCAAGGCGTCTGGCGGCGTCGGCGTGTTCGTGGCGCGCGACTACGCCCGTATGGGCGAGTTCGTTCAGGCGTTTGGCTTCTTCAATAGTGACATTGAAGTCATTGAGTTTCCGGCCTGGGATTGCCTGCCTTACGACCGCCTGAGCCCGACCTCGTCGGTGTCGGCCGAGCGGATGGCGACGCTGACGCGGCTGGCGCGACGAGAGACGGACGACAAGCGGCCCCTGCTGGTCGTCACCACGGTCGGAGCGGCGATGCAGCGCACGCCCCCGCGCCAGATCACCAGCGCCGCCGGGTTCGAGACGGCGGTCGGCGATGACCTCGATACGCAGGTTCTGGAGTCCTATTTCGCCGCCAACGGCTATGTCCGCGCCTCCACCGTGTCGGAAAAGGGCGAGTTCGCGGTGCGCGGCGGCGTCATCGACGTCTATCCACCGGGCTTTGAGGAACCGGTCCGTCTGGACATGTTCGGCTCTGAGCTGGAATCGATCCGCACCTTCGATCCGGGAACCCAGCGTTCGACCGGCCAGAAGCACGCCGTAGTGCTGGCGGCGGTGTCCGAAGCGCTTCTGGACGCCGACAGCATTTCGCGTTTCCGTACCGGCTATCTGAACCTGTTCGGGGCGCCGGGCGACGACCCCCTCTACGCCGCCGTCAGCGAGGGCGCGCGCCGTCAGGGCATGGAGCACTGGCTGCCTCTGCTCTACGAGATGTTGGAGAGCCTGTTCGACTATCTGCCGGACAACGCTCGCCTGTTCCTCGACAATCAGGTCGAGGCGGCGCGGGCCGACCGCTGGACCCTGACCGCCGACGCCTATGCCGCGCGGTGTGAAGCCGCAGGCGGCAAGCCCGGTGCCGCCAACCGCGCCCTGCCGCCCGAGCGCCTCTATCTGGACGCCAGCGATTGGAACAGCGCCCTGGCGGGTCGCTGGGTGCGCCGCCTGTCGCCCTTGGCGAACGGGACTGCGGACGCTGGCGGACGGCTGGGCCGGTCGTTCGCGGCGGAACGATCTCAGGACAGCGTCAATCTGTTCGGCGCGGTGGCGCGGCACGCCGAGGCGGTGAAGGCGTCCGGCAAACAGGTGCTGTTCGCCTCCTGGAGCGAGGGCTCGTCCGAACGGCTGGCCTCCATGCTGGCCGACCATGGGTTGGAGCACGTCATTGCGGTCCGCAACTGGGCCGATGTGCAGGCGGCGCCGCGCGACGTCTATCTGCGCGGCGTCCTGCCGGTCGAGAACGGCTTTGAGACGGACGCCATCGCCGTCATTTCCGAGACCGACATTCTGGGCGACCGTCTGGCGCGGCCGCGCAAGAAGCGTCGCGCGTCCAACTTCCTGGCCGAAGCTTCGGCTCTGACGACCGGCGATCTGGTCGTTCACCTGGATCACGGCATCGGCCGCTATGAGGGCTTGAAGACGCTGGAGATCCAGGAGGCGCCGCACGACTGCCTGGAACTGATGTACGCCGGTGAGAGCAAACTCTATTTGCCGGTTGAAAACATTGACCTTCTGACCCGTTACGGCAGCGACACAGACGGCGCCCAGCTGGACCGTCTGGGCGGCGCCGGCTGGCAAGCCCGCAAGGCCAAGGCCAAGCAGCGCCTGCGCGACATGGCCGAGGGGCTGATCGCGCTGGCCGCCAAACGCGCCCTGCGGACATCGGACGCCATCACCCCTCCGCACGGCCTGTTCGACGAATTCTGCGCCCGCTTCCCCTATGAGGAGACGGACGACCAGCTCAACGCCATCGGCGACGTGCTGGAGGACCTGGGCAAGGGCACGCCGATGGATCGCCTGATCTGCGGCGACGTCGGCTTCGGCAAGACGGAGGTGGCCCTGCGCGCCGCCTTCGTGGTGGCCATGACCGGTCAGCAGGTGGCCATCGTCTGCCCGACGACGCTGCTGGCGCGCCAGCACTTCAAGACCTTCAGCGAACGCTTCGCCGGCTGGCCGATCAAGGTCCGCCACCTGTCGCGCATGGTTACGGCCAAGGATGCGGCCGAGACGCGGGCTGGCTTGAAGGACGGTTCGTTCGAGATCGTCGTCGGCACTCATGCGGTGCTGAGCGAACAGGTAGGGTTCAAGGACCTGGGCCTGGTCATCGTCGACGAGGAGCAGCACTTCGGCGTCAAGCACAAGGAGAAGTTGAAGTCCCTGCGGGCCGACGTCCACCTGCTGACCCTGACCGCCACGCCGATCCCGCGCACGCTGCAGATGGCGCTGTCTGGCATCCGCGAGATGTCGATCATCGCCACCCCGCCGGTCGATCGTCTGGCGGTGCGCACCTATGTCACGCCATGGGATGCCGTGCTGGTGCGCGAGGCCCTGCTGCGCGAGAAATACCGTGGCGGTCAGGCTTATTACGTCGCGCCGCGCCTGAAGGATCTGCCCGACATCGAGAAATTCCTGCGCGAACATGTGCCAGAGGTGAAGTTCGTCGTCGGCCACGGCCAGATGAGCCCGACCCAGCTGGAGGAGGTGATGAGCGCCTTCTACGACGGGACCTATGACGTCCTGCTGTCGACCACCATCGTTGAGAGCGGGCTGGACGTGCCGTCGGCCAACACCCTGATCGTGCACCGCGCCGACATGTTCGGCCTGGCTCAGCTGCATCAGATCAGGGGTCGCATCGGCCGGGCCAAGGTGCGGGCCTTCGCCTATATGACCACCGACCCGAAAAAGCCCCTGTCGCTGTCGTCGGAACGGCGGCTGCAGGTGCTGCAGTCGCTGGACAACCTCGGCGCCGGCTTCCAACTGGCCAGCCACGATCTGGATCAACGCGGCGGCGGCAATCTTTTAGGCGACGAACAGTCTGGCCACATCCGCGAGGTCGGCGTCGAACTGTATCAGCAGATGCTGGAGGACGCGGTCGCGGAGCTGAAACAAGGCGGAGCCGAGGAAGTCGACCGCGGCTGGTCTCCGGCCATCAATGTCGGCGCGGCTGTGTTGATTCCAGAGGCTTATGTTCCAGACCTGAATGTGCGTCTCAGCTTGTATCGCCGCCTGTCCGACGCCGAACGCACCGAAGAGCGCGAAGCCCTGGCCGCCGAACTGATCGATCGGTTCGGCCCTCTGCCGGACGAGGCGAAACAACTGCTGCGCATCGTCGGCATCAAGGCCAACTGCAAGACCGCCTGCATTGAACGCATCGATGTGGGACCGAAGGGCGCGGTTCTGACCCTGCGCAACAACAGCTTCCCCAACCCGATGGGCTTGGTCGGCCTGATCCAGAAGAACCACGCCTTCTGGAAGATCCGCCCGGACCAGAAGATCGTCGTCAAGGGCGACTGGAACACGCCGGAGGACCGTCTGAAGGTCGCCGAACGCATCACCACCGATCTGGCGCGGGTCGCGGCGGCGGCTTAGACCATTTTTGCTTCAGATCGACTCGACCTGAAGCAAAAAAATGGTCCAGCATCATGTTGGAGAGAAATCTGAGCCGAGTTGAACTGCGTCCCACTCAACCGATTTCGCTCTAACGCCCTGCGATGTCCTGCGATGCGCGGGTCAGGACGTCGGCGGCGCTTTCGCCGGGTTGGATTTCGGCCACGCCCATGTCGAACTCGACCACGAAGGGGGTCTTGTCAGGACCGGCGTCGAAGGCGGTGCAGCCGATGACGGCGCCGATGCGGTCGGCGGCGATGCGGCCTGATCCGGCGCGTGTGGCGGGCAGGGCCAGGGCGAAGACATAGGGCGACAAGCGGGCGGCGGTGTCCTCGGTGCGGATCAGGCGCGAGACCATGGCGCCGATCTGGGGCAGGGCGCGGTCCAGCCAGCCGCCCTTGCGGGCCTCCGTCACAGCCTCGGTCTCGGCCACACGCAGCACGGCGACAGACAGAGGGCGGCGACGCTGGCGGGCGCCCTCGGCCACGCGGGCCAGATGGCTGGCGAACAGCTCCGGCGTGAACAGGCCCGTGGTCGGGTCGGTCAGGTCGGAGCCGCGCGCGCTTTCCAGCGAGCGGCGGATGCCCAAGTGGCGGCGATGGGCGCGGGCCAAGGTGACGATGCGAGCCGCCGTCTCGTCCTCGGGCGTATCGGCTGCGGCCACGTCGGCGAAGCCGCGGTTGTAGAGCTCGGCCAGATTGATCTCGCCCGAGCCGCGCAGATAGAGCACCGCCGGGATGTGATACAGGCGCGTGTTGCGCTTCATGCCCGAGGCGATGGACAGGGCGGGGGCGTGATCCTCGGCGCCCCACAGGACGGCGGCGTCGAACGCCCGCTCATGCAGATAGTCGAAGGCGGTGTAGGGCGTCGGCGCGGCGATCACCTCGCAGCCGAGGTCGGCCAGGGCATTGGACAGGGCGAGGAAATGCCGGTCCGCCTTGCCGGCGGCTAGAATACGCAGGGGCGTCTCATCGACCGCGGGCGGCGCAAGCGGAGCGCCGCGTGCGACGAAGGTGGCCGCGCGCAGGGTGACCTCTTCTTCGGCGATAGCCGCCCGCACGAGGTTCTCGAGCCGCAACGCCGCCTGGGCCGGATGGGGCGCGGCGGACATGATCAGATCGGCTTGATCTCCGGCGCGGGCGGCCGCTTCGGCGCCGATGACCAGGATCGGCAGTTTGCGAGGCGCGACAGCCGCCCTCAAGTTTTCCAGAGCGGTCTCATCGGCGATGACGCGGGCGTCCAAGACCGCCGCCTCCAGCGGCATGTCTTCCAGAACACGCAGACCTCCCGCCAGAGAGCGCGACGTGACAGTGCGCCAGCCCAGGGCGTCGAGCCCGTCACACAGGTCGCCGATCATCTCGTCATCACCGGCGATGACCAGAATGCGGGGGTCAGAAGTCACGAAAGGCTGCTCCAGGTCCGCAGCTCAGGGCGCGGATTCGATCTGCCGACCATAGCGATGCAGACCCGCGCGAGGCAACGGCCCGAGCCTGTCTTTATCCAGGGGTTTATACGCGGTTCGATGTCAGGATTTATCCAGGCGGTTGTGCGAGGGATTATCCAAACTTCTCCAAGGGTTTCCCCTTGGTCGAAATGCGCTATTCAGGGGCGCTGAGAAACGGGCGCGGGGAAGCGGCTTGCAATCGACTGCCGACAGGGACGCGCTTCTGCGCTGGGCCTCGCCCATGCTTTGGGTCAGGCTGGCGGGCAGGGCGTTCGCGCGCAGCTGGGGCCGTGACGTCATGCTCTATACGGGCGGTGTCTCCTTCTTCGCCCTGCTGGCTGTGTTCCCGGCCATCGCCATCTTGATCGGCTTCTACAAGGCGGTGATGACCATTGGTCAGGTCAGCGAACAGGCGACGGCTCTGGCTGACATCATGCCCCACGCGGCCCAGGCCATCTTCATGGCCGAGATCGATCGGTTGGCCAACGCTTCGGCGCGCACCGTCTCGGCCCAGAGCGCCTTCGCCCTGATCATCGGCGGCTATGCGGCACATCGTGGATTCAAGGCTTTGCTGGCTGGCCTTAACCTCATACATGATGAACACGAGCCGCACGGTTTCCTGAAATTCAACCTTTTGGCCTTCTTCGTGGCCGTCGCCGCCTTCCTGCTGTTCACGGTCGTTTCGGGCGCTGTGGTGACATCGCGCCTGATGGAGCAGGCGTCGGGCGCGGCGGTTCAGACGGGCGGCGCAGGCTGGTCTCTGGATGATCTGTGGCCGGCTCTGGGTCTCGCGCTCGGCCTGACCATGCTCTACCGCTACGCCATGTCCCACAAGACACGGGTGGCCTGGATTCCAGCCATCGTCGGCGGCGTGGTGGCGACGGTCATGTCGATGGTCTCGTCGTGGCTGTGCGCCATCTATGTCGAGCAGATTGCGCCTCTTGGAGCGACCTACGGCTCGGTCGGCGCGGTCGTGGTGCTGTTGATCTGGCTGTCGTGGAACGTCAACGCCATCTTCTACGGCGGCGCCTTCAGCACCGAGATGGAGCTGTTGATGCGGCGACGTCAGGCCCCGCCGCTGGATCCCGCCCAGCCTGTTCCTGCGGGCGTCGTCAGCCTGTCGGAGCGACGCAAGGCGCAGCGACAGTGATGCTGAGGACGCCGTCGGCCTCCTCGATCGAGATCACCTGACCGCCCAGATCGCTCATCAGAAAGGGCACGTCGATCCGCGCCATCGGGTCCGTGGCCAGAAGCGTGACCCGGGTTCCGCCTTCGACCTCGCGCAGGGCCTTCTGCAGCTTCAGGCTGGGGGTGGGGCAGCGGTGGCCGCGCGCATCGACGATCATGAGTTGGCCTGATCCAGCAACAGACCCAGCGCGACCCGCACGCTGTCGAGACGCACCGCCTCACGACCGATGTCACCGAACCGGCGCTCGACATGGACGACGCCCGTTGGTCCGGCGGACACGAAATGCACCAGCCCCACGGGCTTGTCGACAGAGCCGCCGCCCGGCCCCGCCACGCCGGTGATGGAGACGGATATCGCAGCGTCCGAATGGGCGACGGCGCCTTCGGCCATGGCCAGGGCGACCGCTTCGGACACGGCGCCAAAGGTCTCGATCAGGTCGGGCTCCACGCCCAGCATGCTGGATTTGGCGTCGTTGCTGTAGGTGACGAAACCCCGGTCCAGAACGGCGGAGGATCCGGCCACCGCTGTCAAGGCGCCTGCGACCAGTCCACCGGTGCAGCTTTCAGCCGTGGCGATCATCAGGCCGCGCCCGGAGGCGGCTTCGATCACCTGGCGCGCCAGGGATTGGATGTCATCGGGGAACATGATGGGCTTTCCGAAGTGGGAACGAGTCGGTCTAGTCTGCCCGGACGCGTCGGGTCAGGACGCCAGCATACGGGGCGTGGATGAGCGAAACCACCATCGGCATTGAAACGCGTCCGCCAGGTGACCGTCTGACGCCTCTGTTGTTCGGACTGGCCATCTTCACCTCGGCGGCGCTGGTGTTCATGGTCCAGCCGATGGTGACCAAGCTGGTCCTGCCCATGCTGGGGGGATCACCTTCGGTGTGGAACACCTCGATGGTGTTCTTCCAGACGGCGCTGCTGGCGGGCTACGCCTATGCCCACGCCTTGCAGAAGATACGCTCGATCAAGCTGCAGGTTTCGGTGCATCTGGTTCTGCTGGTGCTGGCGGGCTTCTTCCTGCCGTTGCACATCAACGGCTGGTTGGGTGATCCCGATCCATCGACGCCGATCGCTTGGCTGCTGGCGACACTGGCCCTGTCGGTCGGGGCGCCGTTCGCGGCCCTGTCGGCCACAGCTCCTCTGCTTCAGGCTTGGTATGCGCGCGTCCGCGCAGGGCATGAGGACGGCAAGAACCCCTATGTCCTCTATGCGGCCTCCAACCTCGGCAGCTTCCTGGCCCTGCTGTCCTATCCGGTGCTGGTCGAGCCGCTTGTGACCCTGTCCGGCCAGCGCGCCGGTTGGAGCGGCGGTTATGCGGTCTTCATGCTGATGGTCGTGTTGCTGGCCGCCGTGGTCTGGAGCCGCCGGCTGGACCGATCCAGCGAGCCGGCGCCGCTGGCGGTCAGCCCGCCCATCGCCTGGCGCGACAAGGGGATGCTGATCCTGCTGGCCGCGGCCCCCTCCAGCCTGATGCTGGGGGTTACAGCGCATCTGACAACGGACGTGGCCTCGGCGCCCTTCCTGTGGGTCATTCCGTTGGCCCTTTATCTGTTGACCTTCGTCATCGCCTTCCAGGCCAGGCCATGGATTCCGCTGTCGATCACCCTGGTCGTTCAGGCGGCGCTGGGCGCGGTTTGCGTCGTGGTCGTGGCCTTCCGCGCTCTGGATTGGCCCATCGCCTTCACCATCAGCCTGACGGCCTTCTTCTTCATCACGCTGATGTGCCATCAACTGTTGGCCGCACGACGACCTGCGCCAGACCGGCTGACGGAATTCTATCTGCTGATGTCACTGGGCGGCGTGGTTGGCGGCGCCTTCACGGCACTGCTGGCGCCCGTCATCTTCGAGATGGTGTGGGAGTATCCGCTGGTCCTTGTGCTGGTCGGACTGTTCCGCCCATGGGGCAAAGGCGAGTTGACCTCGCGGCAGTTGATCATCTTGATCATGGCCGGGGTGTCCGTGGCGACCCCTGTGCTGTTCGCCATGGCGCTTAACGCTGACGATCTGGCTCGGACCATCTTCTACGAGAAGTCGCCGTTGATGATGCCGGAACTGACCATGGTGCTGCTGATGCCGGCGGCGATCTGCGCCTTCCTGCTGCGGGACCGGGCGGTCGTCTTCACCGCCATCCTGCTGATGATGACGGTTTCGGCCCAGTGGATTTCGCGCGGAGACGACTGGAGCTTCACCGAGCGCAGCTTCTTCGGCGTCATGCGGGTGGCCAATTCGCCCGATCCCAGGCTGGGCGGCGACGTCCATGTGCTGATGCACGGCACCACCTATCACGGAGCCCAGGCGCGGGCGCCCGATTTCGCCTGCACGCCGCGCATGTACTACGCGCCGACGACGCCCATCGGCCTGGCGGCCCTGACGGTCGAGGCGCGGGGACCGGCCAATATCGGCGTAGTGGGTCAAGGCTCGGGAGCCATGGCGGCCTACAAACGGGCCGAGGACCGCATGACCTTCTTCGAGATCGATCCGATGGTTGATCGGCTGTCGCGTGATACGAAATGGTTCACCTACATCACCGACTGCGCCCAGGGGCCGATCCGCACCGTTCTGGGCGACGCGCGGCTGACGCTGGCGAAGGAGCCGGCGCACAGCTACGACCTGCTGATCATCGACGCCTTCTCGTCGGACTCCGTGCCGACCCATCTGCTGACGGTCGAGGCCATTCAGGGCTATCTGGACAAGCTGAAGCCGAACGGGGTGGTGGTGCTTCACCTGTCCAACCGCAATCTGGACATCACCATGCCCGCCATCGCGGCGGCGCAGCGACTGGACAAGCCCAATCTGCACCGGATCACCTATCAGGGCTCGGCCTCGCCGCGTCTTGCGGAAGCCTCGACAGAAGCGCTGGTGATTTCACCGACAGAACAGGGGCTGGCCGATTTCCGGGCCGATCCCGGCTGGGTCTGGCCAGCGGACACGGAGATCCAGCCGTGGACCGACGACTACGTCAATCTGGTCGGAGCCATGTGGCGCAGCATGCGGCCCGCTCGCGCCGCTAGCGCCGCTAGCGAGTGACGGCTAGCGAGTGATGGGCAGTTCGATGGTCGCCACGGCCTGCGCCGCCAGACCCTCGCCGCGACCGGTGAAGCCCAGAGCCTCGGTCGTGGTGGCTTTGACGCTGACGGCGTCCAGCGGAAGCGACAGCAGTTCCGCCAGGCGCTCGCGCATCGCCTGACGATGCGGCTTCACCTTGGGCTGTTCGCAGATCAGGGTGACATCGACATGGACCAGACGCCCGCCGCGCGCATGCAGCCGCTCGACCGCGTGGATCAGGAACAGGTCCGAGGACGCGCCCTTCCACTGAGGATCGGTCGGGGGGAAGTGGTCGCCGATGTCGCCGTCGGCCATGGCGCCGAGGATGGCGTCGGTCAGGGCGTGCAGGCCGGCATCGGCGTCGGAGTGACCGATCAGCGTCTGATCGTGAGGGATCTCTACGCCGCACAGCCAGACGGACGAGCCGGGGCCCCAACGGTGGACGTCGAAGCCCATCCCTGTTCGAATTTGGCCGAAACGGGTCTGGTGGGAGATCAGGGCCTCGGCCATGGCGAAATCCTCAGGATAGGTCAGTTTCATCAACCGCTCGTCGCCCGCGACGATGCGGACGCGCCCGCCCGCCCGTTCGATGACGGCGGCTTCGTCGGTGGCCATCTCGCTCTTAGGCCAGGCGGCGTAGGCGGCGGTGATGGTGGAATGGCGGAAGGCTTGCGGGGTTTGGGCGCGCCACAGGTTCTCGCGGGCGACGCCTCCGGCGACCACGCCTTCGGGCGCGAAGCGAAGGCTGTCGGCGACGGGCAGGGCGGGCAGGGCGCCGTCGGCGTCGGCCAGGCCCTCGATCACGCGGCGGATCACCTCGGCGTCCAGGAAGGGACGGGCGGCGTCATGAATCAGCACGGGCCCGTCGCCGTTCCCGCTCAACGCCTTAAGACCGTTCTGCACCGAAGCAGCGCGCGTGGCTCCGCCCGTCACAGCCCGCCACCCGGCCAGCCCCTCCAGCGCGGCCTGAGCCTGAGGTTCAGCGCTGTCTGAAACGACCACGACCACCTCATCGGCGCCTGCGTCCACAAGGGTCTGAACCGACCAGCGCAACACGGGCTTGCCGCCCAGATCACGCCATTGCTTGCCGCCTCCGGCGCGGGAGCCGGAGCCTGCGGCGACCACGATGGCGGCGAAGGCGGGGAGGGGAACAGTCATAAGGGCCTTCTAATCGCCGCAGTGGCGCTTGACGAGGGGAAGAGACCGGGCAGTAAGGCGCACATGGCGACAGGGATTCAGATCGGCGATGTTTGGGTGCCCGGCCGGGTGCTGACTGCGCCCATGACCGGCATCACCGACCTGCCGTTCCGGCGGCTGGCTTCGCGGTTGGGCGCGGCCTATGTGGCGACCGAGATGGTGGCGGCCGCTGAGCTGGCGCGGGCGCGGCCCGATGTGGTGCGTCGCGCGGCGGTGGGCGAGGGCCTGCCCTTGACCGTGATCCAGTTGGTCGGTCGCGATCCCGCCGCCATGGCCGAGGGCGCGCGCATGGCCGAAAAGGCCGGCGCCGACATCATCGATCTGAATTTCGGCTGTCCGGCCAAGGAGGTCACGGGCTCGGCCTGCGGTTCGGCCCTGATGCGGACGCCGGATCTGGCGGCGGAACTGATGCAGGCGGCGGTTGAGGCCACCTCGCGCCCCGTGACGGTCAAGATGCGTCTCGGCTGGGACGACGCCAGCCGCAACGCCCCGGAAATCGCCCGCCGCGCTGAGGAACTGGGCGTGAAGGCCATCACCGTTCATGGCCGCACCCGCCAGCAGTTCTACAAGGGCCAGGCCGACTGGACGGCGGTGGCTGACGTCAAGGCGGCGGTCGGCGTGCCCGTCATCGTCAACGGCGACATCCTGACCGCCGAGGATGCGCGTGAAGCTCTGGCCCAGTCCGGCGCTGACGCCCTGATGCTGGGGCGTGGCGTCTATGGCCGCCCCTGGCTGGCGGCGCATCTGGAGCGCGCGTTGGCGGATGGGACAGTGCTGGTCGAGCCCGACCGGACAGAGCGCACGGCCATCGTCATCGAACACCTGCGGGCCTCGGTCGCCTTCTACGGTCTGCCGCTAGGGCTGAAGATGTTCCGCAAACATCTGGGTTGGTATGTGGAACAGGCGCCCTGGCCTGCCGATCCACTTGAGCGCCGCGCCGCCAAGGCCCGCCTTTGCCGGCTGGAGACGCCGGAGGAGGTCGAACATCAGATCACCGATCTGTGGACAGAAGTGAAGCCTTCCAGCCACTCACCTGTTGATTATGCGCCACAGGTGGTCGAGACTGCCCTTGCATGAGCGACACGCCCGCCGTCTCTGAACCTGGTGATGCGCCGTCCAAGGCGGGCCTTCGACGTTGGTTGCCCGACTGGTCCGACGACCGCAGACGCACCGTTTTTCTTGTCATCTACGGCCTGTCGCTGCTGATCACGGCAGCCGTCATCTGGATGGTGGCCAAGGCGCCGGCCGCGACAGGGGCGGGTGAACGCGATCTGGTCAGTCGCGCGGTTCTGGGCGTTCTGGGCGTCAATCTTGTTCTGATCTTCGGTCTGGGCGCCGTCGTCGGCCGTCGCGCCTTCGGCCTGTTCCGTCGCCGTACGGATGCGGGGGCGAGGCTGCATCTGCGCTTCGTCACCCTGTTCTCTCTAGTCGCCCTGGTCCCCGCCATCCTGATCGCCCTGGTGTTCGGCGTTCTGGTCAACCGTGGTGTGGACCAGTGGTTCAGCGGCAATGTTCAGTCCGCCGTCGAAAATGGAGCCACCATAGGCCGTGCCTACCGTGACGACGTTTCCGCCGAAATGGACGGCGACATCCTGGTCATTGCGGAACAGTTGAATGGCGTCAGACCCCTATTCGGCAACCGTATCCAATTTTCCGAAGCTCTGTCGCAGGTCGGCCAGCTGTTCGGTTATCCCGCCATCTACATCCTGAATGAAACCGGGGCAGTCGTGGCCAGCGGCGAGGCCCCCAATGCGCCGCCCTATGTCGCACCATCCCAAGAAGCGTTGGAAGAGGCTGCGGTTCAGGGCGCGCGGCCAGCTCAGGAAGTCACGGAATCGCCGGACGCCTTCCGCTCCGTCATGGCCTTGCCCGCTTACGGCGACGCCTATCTGTATCTGGTCCGCCCCATGAAACCGGGGTTGCTGGCTCAGATGCGCAATGGCGAGGAAGCCATTCTGGCCTACCGAGAGGCGCAGGATAGTCGTGCCCGCATCCAGGCCGCCTTTGCGCTGAGCTATATCGAGACGGCCTTGCTGGTTCTGGTCGGAGCCGTCTGGCTAGGCATGTCCGCCGCCAGTTCGATCTCGGGACCGATCGGTCGTCTGGTCCTTGCCGCTGACCGGATCGCCGAAGGCGACTTGACCGCGCGCGTTGATGGCGATGACGGGCCCGGAGAGATCAAGACCCTGTCGGCGGCCTTCAACCGCATGACCGACGACCTGGCGGCCCAGCAGGCCGCCTTGCGCGCCGCCAGCGAAGAAGCCACGGGCCGAAGCCGGTTTATCGAGACCGTTTTGTCCGGCGTGTCGGCGGGGGTCATCGGCTTGGACCGCTTGCGCCGCGTCTCGGCCATCAACGACAGTGCGGCGGAACTGCTGTCGCTCGACGTAGACGACGTCATCGGCCAACCTCTTGGTGAAGTGTCGCCGGAGTTGAGCGAACTGGCAGGTCGCGCCGAGGCCCATATCGAGGAAGAAATCGACGTCACCCTGGAGGGGGAAACCCGTCGCCTGCGTGTGCGGATCGAAGGCGGGGTCGGCGGCGAAATGGTGCTGACCTTCGACGACATCACCCGTCTGGTGACGGCCCAGCGCAACGCCGCCTGGCGCGATGTGGCCCGCCGTATCGCCCATGAGATCAAGAACCCCCTGACGCCGATCCAGTTGTCTGCCGAGCGTCTGAGGCGGCGTTACCGCAGCCAGGTGGTGGATGATGTGGAGGTCTTCGACCGCTGCACCGAGACCATCATCCGCCAGGTCGGGGACATTGGCCGGATGGTGGATGAGTTCTCGGCCTTCGCCCGCATGCCGGCGCCGCGCTTCACCTCATCCGATCCGGCGGAATTGCTGCGCGAGGCGGTGTTCGCCCAGCGTGTGGCGGCGGCGGATATCGGCGTCGATCTGATCGAGCCCCTGCCCAAGGCGATCATCCACGCCGACCGGCCCATGATCGGGCAGGCCCTGGCGAACATCCTCAAGAACGCGGGCGAGGCCGTGGCCACCCGTCGCGCCGCACACCCGCGCCCCGAAGACGATGCTCGGCCTGGCATCAGTGCGCGTTTGGCCATTCACGACGGCATGGCGGTCTTTGTCATCGAAGACGACGGGCCCGGCCTGCCCGCCAAGGACCGCGATCGTTTGACCGAGCCCTATGTGACCACGCGGGACAAGGGCACGGGCCTGGGTCTGGCCATCGTCAAGCGGATTTGCGAAGAGCACGGCGGCGAGTTGAAGCTGGCCGACGCCGAAGCCTTGTCGGGCGCGCGTATCTCACTGATCTTCCCCCTGAAATCTCAACAGCAATCGACCGGGACGCCCGGCGGCGAGGGCGTTTCTTCCTCTCGTCGCAAGGGCGCCGGAGCAGAGAGTAGCGAGGCGTCATGAAATCCACCGGAGCCGACATTCTGGTCGTCGACGACGAGGCGGACATCCGCGAACTGGTGTCCGGCCTGCTGGAGGACGAAGGCCATGCGGTTCGCGTCGCCGCCAACTCCGACGAGGCCCTGGCCGCGATCCGCGCCCGCAAGCCGTCTCTGGCCTTGCTGGATATCTGGATGCAGGGCGGCGGTCTGGACGGACTTGAGCTGCTGGACGTCATCAAGGAACTGGACCCGGACCTGCCGGTCGTCATGATTTCCGGCCACGGCAACATCGAGACGGCGGTCTCGGCCCTGCAACGCGGCGCCTATGACTTCATCGAAAAGCCCTTCAAGTCGGATCGTCTGGTGGTGGTCGTCCAACGCGCGCTGGAGGCCGCTTCGCTGAAGCGCGAGAACCGCCGTTTGCGGGCCCAGGTGCATGAGCCGACGGGCTTCATCGGTCGGTCGGCGGCGGCGCAGTCCCTGCGTTCGACCATCGTCAAGGTGGCCCCGGCCAACAGCCGCGTGCTGATCTCCGGGCCTCCGGGGTCGGGCAAGGAACTTGTCGCGCGCCAGATCCATGATGCCAGCGCACGTGCGCGCGGCGAGTTCGTCGCTATCGCCGCCGCCGGCATGACGCCCGAACGCCTGGACGTCGAACTGTTCGGCGAGGAGGGACACGACGGTCGCCCTCGCAAGATCGGCGTCTTCGAGCGCGCTCACAACGGCACCCTGTATCTGGACGACGTCAGCGACATGCCGCGCGAAAGCCAGAGCCGCATCCTGCGTGTGCTGGTCGAGCAGCGTTTCCGCCGGGTCGGCGGCGAGCAGGACGTTCAGGTGGATGTGCGCGTCATCACCTCCACCTCGCGCGACCTGAAAGTCGAGATCGCCGAAGAACGGTTCCGCGAAGACCTGTTCCACCGTCTGAACGTGGTGCCGATCCGCGTGCCGGCCCTGTCGGAACGGCGTGAGGACATCAGCGAACTGATCGACTATTTCATCGACAGCCTTTCGGCGTCTCAAGGCTTGGTGAAGCGCCGTCTGGGCGATGACGCCATCGCCGTCCTGCAGGTCCATCCCTGGCCCGGCAACGTCCGCCAGCTGCGCAACAACGTCGAACGTCTGCTGATCCTGGCCACCGGCGATCCATCCGAACCCATCAGCGCCGAGATGCTGCCCTCTGAAGCCACCAACGCCAACTCCACCGGCACACTGGGCGCCGAACGAATCATCGCCCTGCCTTTGCGTGAGGCGCGCGAAGTGTTTGAACGGGAATATCTGGCGGCGCAGATCATGCGGTTCGGCGGAAACATCTCGCGCACGGCCGCCTTCATCGGCATGGAACGGTCAGCCCTGCACAGGAAACTCAAGTCGCTGGGCGTGTCGCCCGCGCGTGGCGGTGACGACGAAGAAGAAGCGGCGGTCGAAGAATGAGCAGGGTAGCCTACGTCAACGGAGCCTATCACCCGCACGGGCAGGCGATGGTCCATGTAGAGGATCGCGGCTTTCAGTTCGCCGACGGCGTCTATGAGGTCTGGTCGGTTTTCAACGGCCGGATGGCCGACTTCGACGGTCACATGACCCGGCTTCACCGCAGCCTGAACGAGCTGCGGATCGACATTCCCATGAGCCGCGAGGCCCTGACCCAGGTGCTGAAGGAGACCATCCGACGCAACCGCGTGCGCGACGGCATCGTCTATCTGCAGGTCACGCGCGGCACAGCGCGGCGGGATCACCCCTTCCCCGAAGCCGGCACGCCGCCCAGCGTCATTGTCACCTCGCGTTCGGTCAGCAGTTCCAGAAGTGAAGCTCAAGCGGCCAAAGGGGTGGCGGTGATCACTCAGCCGGACGTGCGCTGGGGCCGTTGCGACATCAAGACCGTGGGGCTTCTGCCTAACGTCCTGGCCAAGCAGGCGGCCCGTGAACGCGGCGCCTACGAAGCCTGGATGGTCGATGAGATGGGTCTCGTCACCGAAGGCTCTTCAACCAACGCTTGGATCGTGGATGAGAACGGCAAGCTGCGCACCCGCGACACCCAGGCCAACATCCTGAAAGGCATCACCCGCACCGCCATCATGGCTCTGATCGCGGAAGAGAAGCTGGAGCTGGACGAGCGCCCCTTCAGCGTGGACGAAGCCAAACGCGCCAGGGAAGCCTTCTTCACCGCCGCCGGCGCCTTTGTCATGCCCGCTGTCTCCATAGACGGCGTGACGATCGGCGACGGCGCCCCAGGGCCAGTCGCGACGAAGCTGCGGGCTCTTTATCTCGATCAGGCCGCCCGCGACGCCATCTAGCCGTTGCAGGCCGGGAACACGCACGGCTAAGGTGCCGTGTCGGCCCCGGTCGACTTCTGGCCGTTCTCCCGGTCGGTGCAATCAACAAGAACAGGACCAACCTGCCATGTCGCAAGAAAAGACCAAGAACCTTCAGGACACCTTCCTCAACAGCGTCCGCAAGACCAAGACGCCGCTGACCATCTTCCTCGTGAATGGCGTCAAGCTTCAGGGCATCGTCACCTGGTTCGACAACTTCTGCGTCCTTCTGCGCCGCGACGGTCAGTCCCAACTGGTCTATAAGCACGCCATCTCGACCATCATGCCCTCGGCCCCGGTCCAGATGTATGAACCCGACGCCGACGAAGACTGACGCCGTCGTGCAAGGCGGCGTTTCCTATCGCGGTGCGGCGCACTACATTGGGTTCTCGGGCTGGCCCTGAGGATGACAGCGAAGCGTTCGCTGTCTCCATGCCCCAACAGATAGAGACCCTTTGACGACCAAACTGATCGACCACGCGGTTCCGCTGATCCGCGCCATCGTCATCCACCCCGACCGGCGCAGCGAAAGCGCGCGGGCGGCGACGGAACGGCTGGAAGAGGCTGTCGGCCTGGCTCGCGCTCTGGATCTGGATGTGCGCGCCGAAGAGATTGTGCGCATCCGCAAGGTCACGCCCGCCACCCTGTTCGGCTCCGGCAAGGTCGAGGAGTTGGAAGCGCTGGTCATGGCCGCCGAAGCCGAGGCTGTGGTCGTCGACGACGATCTGACGCCGGTGCAGCAACGCAATCTGGAAAAGGCTTGGGACTGCAAGGTCATCGACCGGACGGGCCTGATCCTGGAAATCTTCGGGCGTCGCGCACGCACTAAGGAGGGCCGGTTGCAGGTCGAACTGGCCCGGCTGGACTATGAGCGTTCGCGGCTGGTGCGGACCTGGACCCACCTTGAGCGTCAAAGAGGGGGCACCGGCTCGACCGGCGGTCCCGGCGAAACCCAGATCGAACTGGACCGACGCCTGATCGCCGACCGCATCGTCAAGCTGAAGGTTGAACTGGACGAGGTGCGCCGCACGCGCGGTCTGCACCGTAAGGCGAGGGCGCGTGTGCCTTTCCCATCCATCGCCCTGGTCGGCTACACCAATGCGGGCAAGTCGACGCTGTTCAACCGACTGACGGGCTCCGAGGTTCTGGCCAAAGACCTGCTGTTCGCCACACTGGATACGACGCAGCGCACCATCCGCCTGCCGCAAGGGCGGCCCGCCATCGTGGCCGACACCGTGGGCTTCATCTCCGACCTGCCGCACGAACTGGTCGAGAGCTTCCGCGCCACGCTGGAGGAGGTGGGCGAGGCCGACCTGATCCTGCACGTCCGCGACATCGCCTCGCCCGACAGCGAAGCCCAGGCGCGCGACGTCGAGGCGGTGCTCAAGCAGATTGAAAGCCCGGAACTGCCCAACGGCGAGAAGAAACCGCGCCGCATCCTCGAGATCTGGAATAAGACCGACCTGCTGGACGAAGACGCCCGTGAGGCGGTGCTGGGTCAGGCAGAGCGCCTGTCGCAGGAGGGCAAGGCCGTCGCTGTCTCGGCCTGGACCGGGGAGGGGATCGAAGGTTTGCGCGACATCATCGCCTCGCTGATCGACGATGACCCCGAGACGCATCTGACGCTGGAGGCTTCACAAGGCGACGCCATGGCCTGGCTGTATGAGAATGGGCGTGTGACGTCGCGCAGCACGGACGCAGAGGGTCGTTCCCACGTCGTGGTGCGCCTGCACCCCGCAGCCCTGGGCCGCTTCCAGCGTGGTTTTCCGTATCTGAACTGAAAAAAATCGCTGCGTCTCTTGCGCAAGCGGACACCTGTGTCCACTTGTGCGCCGATGAAGACGTCCTTGCGAAAAGACGCGGCTGTACGGAGGACGGCGTTGCTGCGTTCGGCCGCCATCCTGTTTGCACAGGCGGGCATCAATGTGCCTCTGGACGCTATCGCCGAACACGCTGGCGTCGGACGGGCCACCCTGTATCGCAATTTTGCAAACCGGGCGGAACTGGCGCTGGCCGTTCTAGTCGATGAGATCAGCCGCCTGGGTGATGATCTGCCGGATGGACCTGACGCCTTCTTCGACTTTCTGGACGCCCTGTCGGAACTTCTGCTGCGTAACGCCGCTCTCAGCGATGTGGCTGGCCAACTGTCGCCTCGTGAAGCCCTGACGCCGCTGCGCGAAGCCCTCGCCAGCGTCGGCGCCCGGCCGCTCGCCTTGTCCCAGGCGGCGGGTAGGGTGCGGTCCGATATCCTGATGGACGACATCCGTCTGATCGCCGGCATGCTGGGCGTAGGCTTCCGGGGTTCGACCGAAGTCGAACGTCGCGCCGCAAGCGTTCGCACGCGCTCCATCATCGTGGCCGGGCTGCGGCCGTCATGACCCGGACCGCCCGTGAATGGGCCGATTATCACGAGACGCTGAAGCCTCATGAACGGCCGATGCTGCCTGGCTCGCCGGCCACGCCGGACAAGAGCCTGCCCCGGCGACTGGCTTTTGCGGGCGTCGGCCTGTTGGTGACCCTGACCGGCAGTCTGGGCAATGCGGTCGTCACCACCAACATCCAGTCTCTGGCGGGCGATCTGGGCGTCACGACGAATGAAGCCGCCTGGCTGCCCGTCATGTTCGTGATGTTCAACGCCTGCATGAACCTGATTCTGATCAAGTTCAGACAGCAGTACGGCCTGCGCCTGTTCACCCAGATATTCCTCAGCGTCTATCTGGCCGTCGCCTTCGCCAACCTGTTTGTCAGCGACTATGGCTCGATCCTGACGGTGCGGGCGGTGGCGGGGATGGCGTCGGCGGGTCTGTCCAGTCTGGGCATCCTTTATCTGATCCAGGCATTTCCGGCGGCGCACAGGCTGAAAGGACTGATCCTCGGCATCGGCGCTGCCAGTTTCGCCATACCCTTGGCCCGGCTGTTTTCCCCACATTTGCTCCAGATCGCCGAATGGCAGGGCATCTATCTGTTCGAGCTGGGCATGGCGATGATGGCGCTGGCGGCGACGTTTGCGCTCAAATTGCCGCCGTCCGAACGCCTGCGAGTGTTCGAGAAATTGGATTTCGTCACCTTCGCTCTGTTCGCGCCAGGGGTGGCCCTGCTGTGCGCTGCTCTGGGTCTGGGGCGGCTTGTGTGGTGGACCGAAGCGGCTTGGGTCGGCTGGGCCCTGATCGGGTCGATCGTGCTGCTGACCGCCGCCCTGCTGGTCGAGTACCATCGGGAGCGACCGCTGATTAATCTCAGATGGATGGCGGGCGGCGACATCGTTCGGCTTGGCCTGGCCATACTGGGTGTGCGTATCGTTCTGTCGGAACAGACCGCAGGCTCGGTCGGTTTTCTGCAGCAGATGGGGGTCGGCACGGATCAACTCCACGGCCTGTTCTGGGTCATCCTGCTGGCCACCATGGCAGGTGCGCTGACCAGCGCCTTCACCATGAATGTCGCCAAGCTGTGGAAGCCCATCGCCATCGCCCTGGCCCTGATCGCCGTCGGCGCCTTCATGGACAGTCATGCGACGGTGCTGACCCGGCCCGTCAATCTGTTCGTCAGCCAAGCGCTTCTGGCTTTTGCGGCGGCCCTGTTCATCGGCCCGGCCATGATGATCGGCGTCGTCAACATGATGCAAAAGGGGCCGCAGAATCTGGTCAGCTTCATCGTCGTCTTCTCGATCGGCCAGAATGTCGGCGGCCTGGCCGGATCGGCCCTGGTCGGCACGCTGGAGACCTGGCGCGAGAAGTTCCATTCCAGCCAGTTGGCCGAGTCGATCACCATGGGCGACCCCGATGTCGTCCTGCGCCTGCAACAGCTCAGCGGCGCCTATGCTCACACGGTGGGAGATGCGACCGCGCGCAATGTCGCCGGGCTGAGCCTGTTGCAGCAGCAGGTGACGCAGCAGGCCCATGTGCTGGCCTACAACGACGTCTTCCTGCTCATCACCATCTTCGCCGCCATAGGCTCGGCCTGGATGACCCTGACCCATCTGAGACCCCGCTTTGAAGCGCATCGCGCCGCCAAGGCTGACGCCCAAAACACCGAAGCGGCGGCCGCCGCCGTCGTCGACTGAGAATTGAACGCCATGACAGACACCGCCGCCTCCGCATCGCCGCCTTCCGCGCCTGACGCAGCCGTGACGCCTGGGCCTGCGCCTTCGTCCGGTGCGTCATCGCCCGCGCCCGCCGCCGCTTCAAAGCCTCGCGTCCTGGTCGCTCTGATCCTGGTCGGGGTTGCTCTTCTGGGCATAGTCATCGTGCTTTACGCTTGGCGGTTGCCGCCGTTCGACAGCGGCGTTCAGCACACTGACAACGCCTATGTGCGCGGTCAGGTGACCGTCGTTGCGCCGCAGGTGTCCGGCGCGGTCACGGCCGTCGCCGTGCAGGATTTCCAGACGGTGAAGCAGGGCGACCTGCTGGCCACCATCGACGACCGGACCTATCTGCAAAGGCTGGAGCAGGCGCGCGCCAACCTTCATTCGGCTGAGGCGGCTCTGGCCAATTCGGCCCAAACCCGGTCGTCGGCGCAAGGGTCCGTGGCCCAGTATCAGGCCAGCATTGCAGGCGCCGAAGCCAATCTGGCCAAGGCCCAGGCTGACGCCAACCGCGCCACCACCCTGTTCCAGGGCGGCTGGGTCGCCCAGGCCCAGGTCGATGTCGCACAGGCCGCTCTGCGCGCCGCCCGCGCTCAACTTGCCCAGGCCCGCGCCCAGCAAGGCATCGCCCAGACCAGCGTCACCTCCGCCGAGGTCGGCCGGGGCTCACTGGAAGCAGCGGTCGAGAACGCCCGCGCCGCCGTGCGTCTGGCCGAGATCGATGTCGAGAACACGCGCATCATCGCCCCCCGCGACGGCCGGCTGGGTGAAGTCAGCGTGCGCCAGGGCCAGCAGGTCACCTCGGGCGCACAGTTGATGGCGTTGGTCCCATCTCAGATCTGGGTCAACGCCAACTTCAAGGAGACGCAATTGCGCGACATCCGTGTCGGCCAGCCGGCCGAACTGGCCATCGACGCCCTGGGCGGCCGCACCCTGCGCGGGCATGTCGAGCGTATCGCGCCTGCAACGGGATCTGAGTTCAGCGTCATCCGCCCTGACAACGCCACCGGCAACTTCACCAAGGTGGCCCAGCGTGTGCCGGTCCGCATCGCCCTCGATCCTGATCAGGAAGACCTGGCGCGGCTCAGCCCCGGCATGTCGGTGACGGCGCGGGTGGACACGCGGGGCTCGACGCAACCGCACTAAAAAACACAACCCGGGCAGGCGTTTGCGCGAGAATTGCCGTCTTCCACGCCTAAAATAGGGGTCGAAAAGGCGCGATTCGGGCCTGAACCAGGGATGACGGCTCCGGCATGGCGTTGATCGAGACCATCCTGCTGCTGTTGCTGGCCGTGGTCATCTCCGGCTGGATCGCACGCATCACCCGTCTGGCCCTGCCGCTTGTCCAGATCGCCCTCGGGGCCGGCATCGTTCTGATCACCGGACATTCGGTCGATCTGAAGCCTGACATCTTCTTCCTGCTGTTCCTGCCGCCTCTGCTGTTTGTCGACGGCTGGCGCATCCCGAAGGAGGCTCTGTTCAGGGACAGGGCCATCATCCTGGAACTGGCCCTGGGTCTGGTGGTGTTCACCGTCGTGGGTCTGGGGTTCCTGATCCATTGGATGATCCCGGCCATGCCTCTGCCGGTCGCTTTCGCTCTGGCCGCCATCCTGTCGCCGACTGATCCTATCGCCGTCTCGGCCATCGCCGGGCGGGCGCCGATCCCCAAGCGGCTGATGCATATTCTGGAAGGCGAGTCGCTGCTGAACGACGCCACCGGCCTGACCTGCATGCGGATTGCGGTCGTGGCCGCGACGACGGGCGTCTTCTCCATCGGCAGCGCTGTGACCACCTTCGCCTGGCTGGCCATCGCCGGCCTGTCCATCGGCGTGCTGGTGACCTTGGCCATCAACCTGGCGAAAGCATGGATCGGCCGGCGCTTCGGCGAGGATGTCGGCGGCCAGATACTGATCAGCCTGCTGATCCCGTTTGCGGCCTACACCGCCGCCGAGCACCTGCATGCCTCAGGCATACTGGCGGCGGTGGCGGCGGGCGTGACTATGGGTTTCTCCGAGCGGCAGGGCTCGGCGCTGGCCCAGACCCGCATCCGCCGCGCCGCGGTCTGGGACGCGGTCCAGTTCACCGCCAACGGCCTGATCTTCGTCATCCTGGGCGAGCAGATGCCATCCATTCTTGATCGCGCCGCTGAGGTGGTTCAGACGACCGAGCGCAGCGAAATTTGGTGGCTGGCGGTCTATGTCCTGGCAATCGTGGCGGCGCTCGCGGCGTTGCGTTTTGTCTGGGTGTGGGCTTCGCTGAAGCTGACCCTGTTCCGCAACAAGAAGCGCGGCCCTCAGCCGCGTGTGGGCCTGCGGCTGGTGGCCGTCATGTCGCTGGCGGGGGTCAGGGGCGCCATCACCCTGGCGGGCATTCTGACCTTGCCGTTCCTGATGCAGGACGGTTCGCCGTTGCCCGCGCGCAACCTGGCCATCTTCCTGGCGGCGGGGGTGATCATCGTCTCACTGGTGGTGGCCACCGTGGCCCTGCCGCGCCTGTTGAAGGGGGTGGTGCTGCCGCCTGAGCCATCGCATCTGGAGGAGGAGGACCGCTCGCGCGTCGCCGCCGCCAGCGCCGCCCTGCGCGCCATCGAGGACGCCCAACACGCCATGGCCGAGGGCAAGGCCGATCCCGACCTGTACGCCGAAGCGGGAACCCGGTTGATGGAGGTCTATCGCCGCCGCATCGAGAGCCGCAGCCACAACGACGGCGACGACTTGACCCGCACCCGTCGGGGCGATGAGATCGAACGGCTGTTGCGCCTTGTCGGACTGGCCGCGGAACGCGAGGAGTTGATCCGCATGGGCCGCCTGCGTCTTATCGACGAAGAGACCCGCAAGCGTCTGGTGCGCGAGATCGACCTGCAGGAACTTCGCTATGGGTGAGGACGGCGTCCAACGTCGAGGATGCGCGCGGCCTCTGCATAGTCATGCGCCAGATGGTTTGCGCCAGCAGCCTTCAGCGTCTCTGCATGGCCCGTCCGCACATGGCCGCCCGCGCACAGACCGATGACCGTCATTCCGGCGGCGACGCCCGCCTGAACACCGTGAGGGCTGTCCTCGATCACAACTGCGCAGGTCGGATCGACGCCCATGGTTCGGACGGCGTGCAGGAACAGGTCAGGGTGGGGCTTGCCGCGCGTGACATGAATGGCGGCGCTGAACACGGGGCCGGCATCGTCGTCGCTGAGCCCGAACCGGGACAGTCCCAGTGCGATCCAGTCCGGCGGACTGGAGGAGGCGATGCAGCGCCGCTCCGTCCGTCCCCTCATGAAGTCCACGGCGCCCGTGACCGCCGTCAGCTCCGTCGCCGCCCGCGTGTGACAACGACTGGTCCATTCCGTCAGGACGGGATCGGGACAGGGACGCCCCAGCCGCGCTTCGATCAAAGGCTGACAGTCCAGCCAGCGCTTGCCCATATAAAGCGCCAGAGCCTGGTCCAGACTGGTCGGCAGGCCGATCTCGGTCAGCAGTTCAGCCATCAGCCGATTGTTGAGCAACTCGCTGTCGGCGATGACGCCATCGTAGTCGAAGATGACGAGATCGAAGCTCAAGCCCGCTCCGCCGCCTTGGCTGCGTCCCACAGGGCGTCCATTTCGGCCAGGTCCGACTGTTCCGGCGTACGACCGTCTCTCGCCAGTTCCGCCTCGATGAAGCCGAAGCGTCGGATGAATTTGGCGTTGGCGCCGCGCAGGGCGTCTTCCGGTTCGATCCCCAGTTTGCGGGCCAGATTGGCGACCACGAACAGCAGGTCGCCCATTTCGTCGCGCGCCTTGTCCAGATCGCCCGCAGCGATCTCGATGCGCAGTTCGGCGACTTCCTCGTGCAGCTTGTCGAACACCTCGTCGGTCGAGGGCCAGTCAAAGCCGACCCGGGCGGCGCGTTTGGTCAGTTTGGCGGCGCGGGCCAGAGCAGGCAGGCCGACAGGCACGTCGTCCAGAACGCCGTGCTGGGCCTTGGTTTTGCGCTCTTCAGCCTTGATGTCTTCCCAGCGGGCCTTCTGGGCCACGCCGTCGGGCTTGGCGGCTTCGTCGCTGAAGACATGAGGATGGCGGCGGGTCAGCTTGTCGGCCATCGCATTGGCCACGTCATCGAAGACGAACAGCCCCTGTTCCTCAGCCATGCGGGCGTGGAAGACGACCTGGAACAACAGGTCGCCCAGTTCGCTGCGCAGGTCGTCATAGTCGCCGCGTTCGATGGCGTCGGCGACCTCATATGCCTCCTCAATTGTATAAGGGGCGATGGTGGCGAAGGTCTGCTCCACGTCCCACGGACAGCCGCCGACCGGCGCGCGCAACTGCTCCATGATGGCCTTCAGCCGGTCGATGGGGGTCATGCCGCCTCCGCGTCACGGGCTTCGAGGGCGCGACGGATTTCATCGTGGCGCGTGGGCGTCAGCGGATAGCCCTTCAACACCAGAGCGGCGGCGGCCAGCAACAGGCCCGGAACCAGGATGAACAGGATCTGCAGCGTCAGCAGCGAGCTCTCGCTGTTGCCCTCCGGCCCGGGCAGGGCGCGGAAGCCGACCCATTGCAGCACCAGATAGGGGATCAACGCCACGACATGGCCGATCTTGGTCGTGGCCGACAGGATGGAGAACATCAGGCCGGTGCGGTCCACGCCCGTGTCCAGCCGCACCTCGTCGCCCGCATCCGCCATCATGGCCCGCAGCAGGAACAGGCCCGCGGCGTAGGGCAGGCCGGCGATGAACATGGCCACGGCCGTCAGAACGAAATTGCCGCCGGGCACGAGCGTCGCGCCGATGTAGAAGACGGCGAAGATCAGGCTGGCGGTCGCCAGCGCCTTGTCCTTGCCGACGCGGGTCGCCAACCATGCCCAGAACGGCGCCCCGACCAGCCCGGCGACGAAATAGAACAGCATGAACAACGAGGCCTGGGTGTGGTCGTAGCCCTTGATCTGACCGAAGAAGAAGAACAGCAGCGAGCCGGTGATGCCCGGAGCCACGCCCAGCAGCAGATCGGCGAACAGCAGCTTGCGCACCGTCTTCTTGCCGAACAGGGCCAGATAGGCGCGCGGCCCGCCGTGTGGCGCGGCGCCGGCGTTGATCGGCTCGGGCACGACGAACATGGCCAGGCCGATAGTGACAGGCAGGGCGATCAATATGGCCCAGCCCATGATGCGGACCCCGTCGGCGTAATCGCCTATGCCGGTCTTCACCACCACGGTCGGCAGGACCAGGATCAGGATGACACCGATGATGTTGAACACCTGCCACCAACCATAGACCCGGCTGCGCTGGTCATACTGCGGAGCCAGGACGGCGGCCCAGCCCAACTGGCCCAGGGTGCCGATCGAGAAGCCGAGGTAGAGCACCAGAAGCCAGGCGAACAGATAGGCCGCCCCGGCGCCGGGCTGGACCACCACGAACATCATGAAGGCCGACAGCATCAGGATCGGCGTCGACAGAGCCATCCACGGGCGGTAGCGGCCGAACCGCGTCCGGGTCCGGTCCATCCCCCAGCCGATGAAGGGATCGAACACGATGTCGATCAGCCTGACCGCCATGAAGACGGCGGCGACAACGCCCAGCTCCAGTCCGACATGGGTGGCGTAGAACTCCGGCAGGGTGACGGGCAGGGCCACGCCGAACGCCGCCAACGGCAAACAGGGGCCGGAGAAGGCGGCCAGTATGGCGTTTGAACGACGCGGAGCTCCAACAGTGGGCGAAGCGGTGATTTCGGTCATGGACGGGTCCGCGTGAGAGCCGGTGAATCGACGTCTCACCATGCCGACTTTGTGAACGCCGCGCGACCCGCGTTCGGACTTTTCCTCGTCTGCGCGGCGGGACGGGCCTTGCGGGCGCCATGTGGCTCGGGCCACCTTCGGCGCATGCTGATCCGTTCGCTCCTGATCATGACCGCCGCCATCGCCCTGGGGCTGTCCAGCCCGGCGCGGGCGCAGGAAGCGGAGGTGTGCGACGCCTCTTCGGAATGGGACGGGGCGGCATTCGCCAACGCCATGTCGCTGACCACACTGGAATGGACCCCGTTCGACAGGATGGAGTGGGGTTGGGAGACCTATCTGCCGTTGATCCAGCGTGAGATCGGCAGCCGCTGCGCGCCCAGCTCAGGCCGGTTCGCACAAGCGCTGGCGGCGTTCCAGATCCGCTATCAGCTTCCGGCCAACGGCGTCTTTGACGCGGCGACCTTCCAAGTGCTCCGCGGCCTGTTGCAGGAGCGCAGACCCTTCGTCATGGCGAGGGTGCGGCTGGAGCCGTGCCCCGCGCCGCCGTCTCTGTCCGATCTGGGCTACCTGGTCGCCGAGGAGGAGCATGCCGACCGTCTGACCCGCCTGCTGCGCCGCGACGTGCTGGACGCCTATCGCAACATGGTCGCCGCCGCCCGCGCCGAAGTATGGGAAGTCGCCAACGATCCTGAGAAGCTGCAGATCTTCTCCGGCTTCCGCGATCCAGAGGCGGACGCGGCGCGTTGCGCACAGCAGGGCAATTGCGACGGCCTACGCCGCGCCGTCTGCTCGCCGCACCGCACGGGCACGGCGGTGGACCTCTATGTCGGCCATGCTCCGGGGCTGGCCGTCGACGACACCTCGCCTGCCAGCCGTCTGTATATGAGCCAGACGCCGACCTATCAGTGGCTGGTCAGGAACGCGGGTCGGTTCGGCTTTGTGAACTACGTCTATGAGCCTTGGCACTGGGAATGGGTCGGGCCGACCAGCGAGAGCGGCGGGCGATGATCCGGGGCCTGACCGAAGGGGAGAAGGCGCTGGCCATCGAGGCGCTGGGGTCGAACTTGCGGCTGGAGACAGTGCGGTTCTTTTCCACGCCCTGGCCGTTCAACCGCGCCTTCGTGCCGGGTCGCTGGTTTGGACGGGAATGGATCGCCTGGCCCGCCGTGCAGTTGCTGCCCGACTACGCCGTCGCGCCGCTGCGGCTTCAGGCCGTCTTCGTGCATGAGATGGTGCACATCTGGCAGGCCCAGAACGGCGTCAACCTGCTGACCGGCAAGCTGAGGGCAGGGGACAGCCAGGCTTCGTATCGTTATCCGATCAGCGACGATTGCCAGTGGGGGGCGCTGAACATCGAACAGCAGGCTATGGTTGTTGAGCACCGTTTTCGCCTGTCGCGCGGCGACCGGACGCCCGCGGATCACGCCTTCTATGATCGTGTTTGTCCCTTGCGACGCGACGTCTGAGGGCGGTTGAATACCCGGGAACGGAGCGCTATATCTGTCACCAATACGGTTGCTGATTGGAGCGCCAGTATGAGGAGAGAGAAGAATGCCCAAGGTTCTGGTCCTGTATCATTCCACCTACGGCCATCTGGAGGTCATGGCTGAGGCTGTCGCCGAAGGCGCACGTTCGGTTGAAGGCGCCGTCGTCGACATCAAGCGCGTCGCCGAGACTGTGCCGGAGGAACTGGCCAAATCGAGCGGCTACAAGATGGACCAGTCCGCGCCGATCGCCACCGTGGATGATCTGGAGAATTACGACGCCATCATCGTTGGGGCCGGGACGCGGTTCGGCACAGTCGCAGCCCAGATGCGCAACTTCTGGGACCAATCCGGCGGCGTCTGGTTCCAGGGCAAGTTGGTCGGCAAGGTCGGCGGCGTCTTCACCGCGACGGCAACCCAGCATGGCGGCCAGGAAACGACCCTGATCGGCATGATCCAGACCCTCATGCACCACGGCCTGGTGGTCGCCGGCCTGCCCTACAGCTTCGCGGGCCAGATGCGCCTGGACGAAGTCACCGGCGGATCGCCTTACGGCGCCACGACCATCACCGGCGGCGACGGCTCGCGCATGCCCAGCGAGAACGAACTGGACGGCGCCCGCTTCCAGGGCAGGCACATCGCCGAGGTCGCTAAAAAGGTGTTCGGCTGATGCGCCAGCCCGCCATCTTCTTCGGTCACGGGTCGCCCATGAACGCCCTGGGAGGCCCCTACGCCGATGCCTGGCGGGCGCTGGGCGAGGCTGTGGGCAAGCCGAAAGGCGTGGTCATGGTCTCTGCCCATTGGGAAACGATGGGGCTGGGCGTCACCGCTCAGGCCGATCCCAAAACCATCCATGATTTCGGCGGTTTTCCTGCGGAACTGCATGCGATGCAATATCCAGCGCCGGGCGACCCGACGCTGGCCGAACGGGTCGCGACTCTGACTGGAGCGACACTGACCGATCAATGGGGTCTGGATCACGGGACCTGGTCGGTGCTGGCCCATGTCTGGCCCGACGCCGATGTGCCCATCGTTCAACTGTCGCTGGACCGGCGGCTGACGCCATGCCAGCATTTCGAGCTGGCCCGCGCCCTGAAGCCCCTGCGCGATGAAGGGGTGATCGTCGCCGGTTCAGGCGACTTCGTGCACAATCTGCGCACCTGGAAGCGTGACGGCGGCGCGCCTTATGGCTGGGCGATCAGCTTCAATGAGGCGGTCAAGACGTCGCTGCTGAGTGGCGATGACGACGCCCTGATCGATTGGGTCAACCTGGCCGAACAGGCGCAGCTCAGCGTGCCGACGGACGAACACTATCTGCCGCTGCTCTACGTCGCCGCCCAGCGTCAGGCGGGCGACGACGTGAGCTTCTTTACGGACGCCATCGAGGGTGGCTCGATCTCGATGACGGGCTTCAAGCTGGGTTAGGCCCGCTTGCGGCCGCGCAGGTTGTCAACGGCCCAGGCGCCAGGTCCGGCGAAGATGATGTAGAAGAAGACGAAGCAGTACAGCACCGCCAGTTCGCCCCCGTTGCCGATGGGGTAGGGGCCATTGGGCGCGTGCACCATCCAGTAGGCGACCGCAGTGAAACCGGACAGGATGAAGGCGGTTCCGCGCGTGAACAGACCCAAGATCATCAGGACACCGCCAACCAGCTCGATCGGGCCGGACCAGCCGCCCAGCGTCGACAGGTCGATGCCGCCTCCGGCGCCGCCGGGCGGGAAATGCAGTATCTTCTGTGCCCCGTGCTGCAACAGCAGCAGGCCGGCGACGATGCGCAGAATGCTGAGCACGCGCGGCGCCCAGGCCGACAAGGCCGATGTATTCATATTGCCCTCCCATGATCGCCCGAACGAGCCATGATGACTCACCCGGCGGAGAGGGAGCCTAGACTCGCCGGGCCGGATCGGAAACGGCTTTCACGCGGCCCGGTCCAGTTCGACCATTTGCTGGATGGTGACATAGTCGGTCTTGCCGGTGCCCAGCACAGGCACTTCACCGACGTGGACGATCTTCTTGGGCACGGCCAGTTCTGGTGCGCCGTTCTTGCGCGCCCATTCGGCCAGAACGGCGACTTCGGCGCCCTTGTGGTCCGTGACCAGCACCAGACGTTCGCCCTTGCGGCTGTCGGGGATGGAGACGACGGCGTTGCGCGCCTCAGGCCAGACGGAGTTGGCGATGCCCTCGACCGCCGTCAGTGAGACCATCTCGCCGCCGATCTTGGCGAAGCGTTTGGCCCGTCCCTGGATGGTGATGTAGCCCTCGTCGTCGATATCGACGATGTCGCCGGTGTCGTGCCAGCCCTCGTTCAGCGCCTCGATCTCGTCGGGGGCGTCGGCGTGGATATAGCCTTCCATGACATTGGGGCCGCGCACATACAGCCGCCCGCCTGCGTCAATGCCGGGCACAGGCTCCAGTCGATAGTCGATGCCGGGCAGTATCTGGCCGACGGTCCCGGGCCGGTTGCGGTCGGGGTGGTTGACAGCGACCACAGGCGCCGCCTCGGTCGCGCCATAACCTTCCAGAAGCTCCACGCCGCCGAATTTCGTGTTGAAGATGGCGCGGGTTTCGTCGCGGACCTTTTCGGCGCCGGCCACCGCGAACTGCAGGGTGGCGAAGTCGCCGGGTTCGGCCACGCGGGCGTACTGGTTCAGGAAGGTGTCTGTGGCGAACAGGATCGACGCCTTCACCTTGGGCAGCAGGTCGGTGATCTGTTTGGCGTGAAGCGGGGAGGGGTATTCAAACGCCTTCAGCCCCTGCAGCAGCGGCAAGATGACGCCGCCTGTCAGGCCGAAGCTGTGGAAGGTCGGCAGGGGATTGAACATCACCCAGTCCGGCTTCAGCTCGATATGGGCGGCGATCTGGCGGGCGTTGGCGACCAGATTGCCCTGGCTTAGCAGCACGCCCTTGGGACTGCCGAAACTGCCCGAGGTGAACAGAACGACGCCGGGCGAATCAGGCGTGGTCTTCACGCGGAAGCGCCGCGGCGCGATGCCGGCGGCCAGACCGAACAGTTTGTCGCCCAGCTTGATCGAGGCGCGCACGTCGTCCAGCCAGACGATCTCGGCCGCCTCGGCCAGTTGGTCCATCAGCGGCCCTAGCTTGGCCTGATCGACGAAGCGTTTGGCCGACAGGATGCGTTTGACCCCGGCGGTGGCCAGCGCCGCCTTCAGATTGGCCTCGCCCGCCGTGAAGTTGAGCATCACCGGCACCCGGCCAAAGGCGTGCAGGCCGAAGAAGGTGACGACCACCCCCATGCTGGACGGCAGCAGGACGCCGACACGTTCGCCGGGCTGGGTCAGAGCGGCGATCTTGCGCCCCAGCACGAAGGCGGCGCGGATCAGGCCGGTGTAAGTCAGGGGCTTGCGGTCCTGGTCCTCCAGTATCTCCTTGTCGCCATAGGTTTCACGCGCGGCGATCAGAGCGTCGAACAGGCTCTGCCGACCGGCAGAAGGATCAAGGGGTACGCGCAAGGACATCCTCCATCGGGAACGGTTGGCCCGTTTCCATGTTGAACGCACCAAACTAGAGGCCGCGCCTCGTCTTGAAAAGATATGTTACCTAGCGTGAGCCTATCGGTCGCCTTGCCTTCCGTGACCGGAACGACGACATAGCAGGATCGTCCCGTCTGGAGCCGCGAGCCCTTGGTCACCCTGATCGACACTCTCAGGAAAACGCCGTCCGAACTGCGTCACCCGGAAAAACAGAACCGGCCGGAATCGGCCGTTCTGAAAAAACCGGACTGGCTGCGCGTCAAGGCGCCGGGTTCGGGCCAGTATAATGCGACGAAAGAGATCGTCCGCTCCAAGGGGCTGGTGACAGTCTGCGAAGAGGCGGCCTGCCCCAACATCGGCGAATGCTGGAGTCAGAAGCACGCCACGCTGATGATCATGGGCGACACCTGCACGCGCGCCTGCGCCTTCTGCAACGTCAAGACCGGGCTTCCTCAGCCGCTCGACCCGGAAGAGCCGGGCAAGGTCGGTCTGGCCGTCGCCCAACTGGGCCTGAACCATGTCGTCATCACCTCGGTGGACCGCGATGACGTGGCCGACGGCGGCGCCGCCCACTTCGCCGAAGTGGTGCGCCAGATCCGCCTGCAGGCGCCGCAAACCACCATCGAAATCCTGACGCCCGACTTCCTGCGCAAGGACGGCGCGGCCGAGGTGATGATCGACGCCACGCCCGACGTCTTCAACCATAACCTCGAGACGGTTCCGCGCCTTTATCTGAAGATCAGGCCGGGGGCCCGCTACTTCCACTCCCTGCGCCTGCTGCAGATGGTCAAGGAGCGCGACCCGAACCAGTTCACCAAGTCCGGCATCATGGTCGGCCTGGGCGAGACGAAGGAAGAGGTCATGCAGGTGATGGACGACATGCGGTCCGCCGGCGTCGATTTCATCACTATCGGTCAATACCTGCAGCCGACGCGCAAGCACGCGCCGATCGACCGCTTCGTCACGCCGGAAGAGTTCAAGGCTTATGAAGCCATCGCCCGCGCCAAGGGCTTCCTGATGGTGTCGTCGTCGCCGCTGACTCGTTCGTCGCACCACGCGGGCGACGATTTCGCGCGGCTGAGGGCGGCGCGTCTGGCCCAGACCGGACGTTGATTTTTAGAGACCCGTCAACCTCGGGCTTGTCCCGAGGACCTATAGTCCCGCTTGCACGAGCGGTGAATGGCGCCCCGCGTCTTCAACCCAGCACAAATCACTTCGACCATAGTCATGCTTCGGCATGGATCCTCGGGACAAGCCCAAGGATGACGGGGGTTTTGTAGTGGCCGTCCATCGCGTCACCCGCATCCTGCCCTATGCGCCCGCCCAACTCGCCGAGCTGGTGGCCGACGTAAACGCCTATCCGCAGTTCGTGCGATGGGTCACCTCCATGCGGGTGTGGAACGCGCGTGAGGAGTCTCCGGGCGTCTCCCTGCTGGACGCGGAGGCTGAGGTCGGTTTCTCCTTTCTGACTGAACGGTTCTCCACCTGGGTGCGGCACGACCGCAATACGCCGCAGGTCGAGGTCGGCCTGATCCGCGGCCCGTTCAAACATCTGAAGAACCGCTGGACCTTCCATGAAGACCCGGGCGGGACGCGGGTCGAGTTCATGATCGACTTCGCCTTCAAGTCCGCCATCCTGAACACCATGCTTCAGGCCAATTTCGATCGGGCGGTGTCGGCGCTCATGTCCAGCTTCGAGGCTGAGGCGGCCCGCCGTTACGGCCGGGCGAGATGAGCGCCTTCGACTTCGACGCTACGGTCGTCGGGGCGGGGGCGGTCGGCCTGGCCTGCGGTCGGGCGCTGGCCAAGCGGGGACTGACGGTGCTGGTGCTGGAACAGGCGCCGCACATCGGACAGGGCGTGTCGTCGCGCAACAGTGAAGTCATCCACGGCGGGCTCTATTATCCGACAGGCACGCTGAAGGCGCGGTTTTGCGTCGAGGGGCGGCGGCGGCTCTATGACTTCCTCGACAGCCGCAAGATCGACTACCGCAAATGCGGCAAGCTGGTCGTGGCCACCGAAGAGGCCGAGGTCGAGCGGATCGAGGCCATCTTCCAGCAGGCGACCGCCAACGGCGTCGAGGGGCTGGCGCATCTGACCGGCGCCCAGGCGCGGGCGCTGGAGCCGGGATTGAACGCCCATGCCGCCATCCTGTCGCCCGAGAGCGGCCTGTTCGCCAGCCACGACTACATGCTGGCGCTGGAAGGAGAGATCGAGGCTGCGGGCGGATCGGTCGTCGTCTCCACCCCGTTCGAGCGCGCCGAGCCGATGCCTGGCGGCGGCTTCCGCATCACCGCTGGAGGGGAGGGCGGGGCGGCCCTGACCTCCCGCCTGCTGGTCACGGCGCCCGGCCTTCAGGCCCAGGCTGTGGCGGTCCTGATCGAGGGCTATCCCGCCGACCGCATTCCCGCCGGTCATTTCGGCAAGGGCGTTTATTTCCGCCTGACCGGCAAGGCGCCGTTTGAACATTTGATCTATCCGCCGCCCATTCCCGGTGCGCTGGGCACCCACTACCGCAAGGACTTGGGCGGTCAGGCCGTGTTTGGGCCGGACCTCGCCTATGTCGAGACCGAGGACTATTCGGTCGATCCGGCCAAGGCAGATGAATTCGCCCGCTATATCCGCCGCTTCTGGCCCGGCCTGCCCGACGGCGCCCTGACGCCCGACTACGCCGGCATCCGGCCCAAGCTGCACGGGCCGGGCGAACCCCAGCCGGACTTTCAACTGCGCGGGCGAGACGATCATGGAGTGGACGGGCTGGTCGCCCTGTTCGGCATCGAAAGCCCCGGCCTGACCAGTTCTCTGGCCATAGGCGAGGCCGTCGCCGACATGTTGAGCACATGACAGACACCGTTTTCCGATCCGCAACATCGGCCGACATCGCCCGGCTGCAGCCGTTCGTGCATTCCGCCTATCGCGGCGACACGGCGCGCAAGGGCTGGACCCATGAGGCCGATCTGCTGGACGGCCAGAGGATCGACGCCGAGGGCCTGGCCGAGGTCATCAATGATCCGAAACAATTGATCCTGCTGGCTGAACAGGGCGGGCGGCTGGTCGGCTGCGTGCAGGTGACGGACAAGGGCGAGGCTCTGGCCTATCTGGGCATGCTGTCCGTCGATCCCGATCTTCAGGGCGCAGGTCTGGGGCGGCGCCTGATCGCGGCGGCCGAGACAGAGGCGCGTAACCGATTCGGCGCTGCTCGCATGGAGATGACCGTCATCGCCCAGAGGCGTGAACTGATCGATTGGTATGTCCGCTGCGGCTATCAATTGACCGGGGAGACACGGCCCTTTCCGGCGACCGATCCGCGCTTCGGCCTGCCCCGGCGTGACGATCTGGCCTTTGTGGTGCTGACGCGGGCGCTGGTCTGAGGCGTCGACGGCGTCTATTTGCCGAGACAGGTCGCCTTCGCCTTGAAATCGTCCCCAGCTTCATGCATAAGCCGCGCCTCGCGTGGCGGCTCTCCTTTGGGCCGCCGCTGTTGTTTTGGCGCCGTGCGGCGCCGCTCTTGAGAAGATTGAGACGGACATGGCTGTTCCGAAGCGCAAAGTATCGCCCTCGCGTCGCAACATGCGCCGCGCCCACGACTCGCTGGGGGCCAACCCCTACACCGAGGACAAGGACACGGGCGAGCTGCGTCGTTCGCACCACATCGACCTGAAGACCGGCACCTATCGCGGCCGTCAGGTTCTGACGCCCAAGGAAGACTAGGTCTTTCTTGATCTGACGGGCTGAGGGATCAGCCCGACGGAATAGATGCGGAATTTGCGGCGCACGGTCACACCGTGCGCCGTTTTCGTGCGTTGATGTCTCCAGACCCAGGGAGACATCATCATGATCCGCCGTTCAATCCTGACCGCCGCTGTCCTTGTTTTGGCCGGGTGCAATGCGCCGGAATCGTCCAAGGCGCCCGCTGATGCGCCCGCCGCAACACCCTCCGCAGCGACCGCACCAGCCGTCCCGGCCGACGCCCTGACCGCTGAGGGATGGACTAGTTTGCGCATCGGCATGACCCGGGCCGAGGTCGAGAACGCCTTCGGAACCGACTCCACGCCTGAGACCGTCGGCGGACCCGAACCGGAAGCCTGCGACATCTTCCATCCGCAGCGGGCGCCGGAAGGGCTGAAGGTCATGATCGAGAACGGCGTCCTGACCAGCATATGGCTGGATCCCGGCGCTGTGGTGAAGACCGACCGGGGCTTCGGCGTCGGCGACCAGGCTTCAGCGATCAAGACGGCCTACGGCGCGGCGGCCATCGCCACGCCGCACAAATACAGCCCGGCGCCGGCTGAGTATGTGACGACCTGGGCCAGAGGCGGCGGTACGGCCTATGTCGAGGACCCGCAGGCGCGCGGGATCAGCTACCACATCGGCTCTGACGGACGTGTTGAACACGTCGCTGCGGGCGGTCCCAGCATCCAGTACGTCGAAGGCTGTTCCTGATGGTCGGACGATTGGCGATTCGGCGGGGCTTGCGCTAAACCCCGACAAAACCTCCTGACCACAGAGCCTGATTCATGACCGACATCGCAGATATCGTCGCCCGCCAGATCCTCGACAGCCGCGGCAATCCGACGGTCGAGGTCGATGTCATGCTGGAAGACGGCAGCTTCGGTCGCGCCGCCGTGCCGTCGGGCGCCTCGACCGGCGCTCACGAAGCGGTTGAACTGCGCGACGGGGACAAGTCGGTGTGGGGCGGCAAGGGCGTCGGCAAGGCCGTCGACGCCGTCAACGGCGAGATCTTCGACGCCCTGTCGGGCATGGACGCCGAGGACCAGCGCCGCATCGATGAAGCCCTGATCAATCTGGACGGCACCGAGAACAAGAGCCGTCTGGGCGCCAACGCCATCCTGGGCGTCAGCCTGGCCTGCGCCAAGGCCAGCGCCATCTCCTCGGGCCAGCAGCTGTATCGCTATGTCGGCGGCGTCTCGGCCCGCATCCTGCCCACACCGATGATGAACATCATCAATGGCGGCGCCCACGCCGACAATCCGATCGACATTCAGGAGTTCATGATCCTGCCGACCGGCGCCGAGAGTTTCTCAGAGGCGCTGCGCATGGGCGCTGAAATCTTCCACGCGCTGCGTTCCGCGCTGAAAGAGGCTGGTCACAACACCAATGTCGGCGACGAGGGCGGCTTCGCCCCCAATCTGGCCTCGGCCGAAGAGGCGCTGGCCTTCATCACCAAGGCAGGGCAATCGGCCGGTTATCTGGCGGGTGAGGATTTCCACCTGGGCCTCGACGTAGCCGCCACCGAATTCTTCAAGGACGGCAAATACAATCTGGCGGGCGAGGGCAAGATCTTCGAGGCCGACGGCATGGTCAACTATCTGGCCGACCTGTGCGAACGCTTCCCCATCGTCTCGATCGAGGACGGCTGCGCCGAAGATGACTTCGACGGCTGGAAAATGCTGACCGACCGCCTGGGCGACCGCGTCCAGATCGTCGGCGACGACCTGTTCGTCACCAACCCGGCGCGTCTGGCCGCGGGCATCGGCGAGGGTCTGGCCAACTCCATCCTGGTGAAGGTCAATCAGATCGGCACCTTGTCCGAGACTCTGGACGCCGTGGATATGGCCCACCGCGCCGGCTACACCGCCGTCATGAGCCACCGCTCGGGCGAGACCGAGGACTCGACCATCGCCGACCTGGCGGTCGCAACCAACTGCGGTCAGATCAAGACCGGTTCCCTGGCCCGCTCGGACCGCACGGCCAAATACAACCAGCTGCTGCGCATCGAGGAGCTTCTGGGCGACCAGGGCGACTACTACGGCGCCGGCATGCTGCTGAAGTAGGGCCCTGCCATCACCGGCCCGGCGGCGCGGTTCCCGCCCGTCGGCGCCTTGATGGAAAAGGCAGAAAATACGGCCAAGCTACGGTTCATTAGGCATTTTCGCTTACAGACGATCAACTGTGAGTTTCGCTCAGAAGGAGCGGTCCGAGTGCCAGAGCGTATGAAGCCGTATCTGCCGTCCGCGTTATTGCTGTTCCTGATCGCCTATCTGGGCGTGCAGGCCCTGACCGGGTCGCGGGGACTGCTGAGCGGGCATGAACGTGACGCCATGCTGACCGAACGCCAGGTTCAGCTGGCCCGGATCATGGAGCAACGCCACGACCTGGAGGTCCGCGTCCGCTACCTGCGCGCCGACAGTCTGTCGCGTGATCTGCTGGAAGAGCGGGCGAGGGTGGTGCTCGGATTTGCCGACCCCCGCGACTATGTGGTGCGCGTCTCGGCGCCCCAGGCTGCGGCGGAACCCGTGCAGACGCCCGCCACGCCCTCCTGAACTATTGTTACAGGCCCATCGCCGGTCTTTGCGTTTCGGGAACGAAGGCTGCTAAAGCCCTGTTACCGTATACGATAAATGGCCCCGCCAACGGGGAGAGCCTGGAGATGTCGGATGGCGAAAGCCCCCGTCGCGAAAAGCGCGCCTAAGAAGATTCCAAACGCGAAGACAGCGTCGAAAGACGACCTGTTGCGCTTCTACCGCGAGATGGTGCTGATCCGCCGTTTTGAAGAGCGCGCCGGCCAGCTGTACGGCATGGGCCTGATCGGCGGCTTCTGCCACCTCTACATCGGCCAGGAAGCCGTGGCCGTGGGCGTTCAGGAGAGCGTCAAACAGGGTCACGACAAGATCATCACCGGCTACCGCGACCACGGCCACATGCTGGCCGCAGGCATGGACCCCAAGGAAGTCATGGCCGAACTGACTGGCCGCATCGGCGGTTCGTCCAAGGGCAAGGGCGGCTCGATGCACATGTTCGACGTGCCGACCGGCTTCTACGGCGGTCACGGCATCGTCGGCGCCCAGGTGGCGCTGGGCACCGGCCTGGCGTTCGCAGGCAAGTATCGCGGCGATGATTCAGTGGCCTTCGTCTACTTCGGCGACGGCGCCTCGAACCAGGGGCAGGTCTATGAGAGCTTCAACATGGCCCAGCTGTGGAAGCTCCCGGCCATCTACATCATCGAGAACAACCAGTACGCCATGGGCACCAGCATCGAGCGCTCGTCGTCCACGACCGAGCTGTTCATGCGCGGCTCCAGCTTCGGCATCCCGGGCGAACAGGTCGACGGCATGGACGTGATCGCCGTGCGCGACGCCGTGGCCAAGGCGGTCAAGCGCGCCCGCGAAGGGGGCGGCCCCTTCATCCTTGAGGTCAAGACCTACCGTTACCGCGGCCATTCCATGAGCGATCCGGCCAAATACCGCACCAAGGAAGAGGTCGACGAGGTCAAGTCGACCCGCGACCCGATCGACCACATCAAGATGCTGCTCGCCGCCGCCAATGCGACCGAGGACGAGCTGAAAACCATCGACAACGAGGTCAAGGCCATCGTCGCCGAAGCGGTGCAGTTCGCCCAGGAAAGCCCTGAACCGGACCCGTCCGAACTCTATACCGACGTCTATGTGGAGGCCGCCCAGTGACCGACATCCTCATGCCGGCGCTGTCCCCCACGATGGAAGAGGGCACGCTGACCAAATGGCACATCAAGGCGGGCGACGTCGTCTCCGCCGGTCAGGTGATCGCCGAGATCGAAACCGACAAGGCGACGATGGAAGTCGAAGCCGTCGATGAAGGCGAAGTGCTGGAAATCCTCGTCGCTGAAGGCTCCGAGAACGTGAAGGTCAACACGCCCATCGCGCGTCTGGCCGGTGAAGAGGGCGCTGCGGCCCCTGCGCCCAAGGCGGAAGCGGCCCCGACCAAGGCTGAAGAGGCTCCCAAATCGGAAGCCGAAGGCTCGCCCGTCGACGCTCCGGCCAAGCCCAAGGTTGAACTGCGTGATCCGGAGTTCCCTGAGGGGACGAAGCTGATCAAGACGACCGTGCGTGACGCCCTGCGCGACGCCATGGCCGAGGAAATGCGCCGCGACGACCGCGTCTTCCTGATGGGCGAGGAAGTCGCCCAGTATCAGGGCGCCTACAAGGTCAGCCGCGACCTGCTGCAGGAGTTCGGCGACAAGCGCGTCGTCGACACCCCGATCACCGAGCACGGCTTCGCGGGCCTGGGCGTCGGCGCGGCCATGGCGGGCCTGAAGCCGATCGTCGAGTTCATGACCTGGAACTTCGGCATGCAGGCGATCGACCACGTCATCAACTCGGCGGCCAAGACCCTGTATATGTCCGGCGGTCAGATCCGCGCCGACATTGTCTTCCGCGGTCCGAACGGCGCCGCCAGCCGCGTCGGCGCCCAGCACAGCCAGGACTATTCGGCCTGGTACGCCCAGGTTCCCGGCCTGAAGGTCATCGCGCCTTACGACGCCGCCGACGCCAAGGGGTTGCTGAAAGCGGCCATCCGCGATCCGAACCCGGTCGTCTTCCTCGAACACGAGATGCTGTACGGCACCGAGTTCGACGTGCCGGACGTCGAGGACTACATCGTGCCGATCGGCAAGGCCAAGGTCCGCCGCGAAGGCAAGGATGTCACCATCACCTGCCACGCCCGCATGGTCGGCTTTGCCCTGCAAGCCGCCGAAAAGTTGGCCGAGGAAGGCATCGAAGCCGAGGTTATCGACCTGCGTACCCTGCGCCCCCTCGATCATGAAACCATCGTCGAAAGCGTCAAGAAGACCAGCCGTCTGGTCTCGGCCGAAGAAGGTTGGGGGCCGATGGGTGTCGGCGCCGAAGTGGTCGCCCGCGTGATCGAACACGCCTTCGACTATCTGGATGCGCCGCCGCTGCGGGTGCACCAGGAAGACGTGCCGCTGCCCTATGCGGCCAACCTGGAAGCCTTGTCGCTGCCGGGCGTGGACAAGATCATCAAGGCGGTGAAGGCGGTGATGGCATGAGCGACAACAAGGACTTCCTGCTGACCACGCCGGACAGCGTCGCCGCAGACCCCGACGCCATCGAAATCATCCGCATGTGGTGGTCCAAGGACGAGCCGGTGATGTCGGTCAAGCCGGCCTTCAACGACCCGCTGAAGTTCGGCGAGATGCTGGCCATCGCCGCCCGACACATGGCCCATGGCTATGCGGTGCGGCACGGTCACAACGAGCGCGAAACCTACAACCGCATCCTTCAGGGCCTGAGCGACACGGTCAAAGCCGATAATGTCCAGACCGTCGCCGAGCCGATTGCGCGGGGGCCTGTGCAATGACGGACATCCTGATGCCCGCTCTGTCTCCGACCATGGAGGAGGGCGTTCTGGCCAAGTGGCACGTCAAGGTCGGCGACATGGTCAAGGCTGGCGATGTCATCGCCGAGATCGAGACCGACAAGGCGACCATGGAGGTCGAGGCCGTCGATGAAGGCGAGATCACTGACATACTGGTGGCCGAAGGCTCCGAAGGCGTGAAGGTCAACACGCCCATCGCGCGTCTGAAGGACGAAGGCGGCGCGGCTGCGCCTGCACTCAAGGCGGCGGAAGCGCCCAAGGCCGAAGCTGCGAAAGCCGAACCGGCCAAGTCTGCTGCGGCTCCTGCCGAGGCGCCCAAGACGGCTGCACCTGCGGCCAAGACGGCTGACGGCGCCCGCGTCTTCGCCTCGCCATTGGCGCGACGTCTGGCGGCCCAGGCTGGCGTCGATCTGGCCTCGATCAAGGGCACGGGTCCGCATGGCCGTGTGGTCAAGCGTGACGTGGAGGCCGCCGGTCAAGGCGGCGCCAAGCCTGCGTCGGCTACGGCGCCCGCTGCGGCTTCACGCCCGGTTCAGTCGCTGGCCCAGATGGGCATTCCCGACGGCAGCTACGATCTGGTGCCGCTGGACGGCATGAGGAAGGCCATCGCCCGCCGCCTGACTGAGGCGGCCCGCGACATCCCGCACTTCCCTCTGTTCGTTGATGTCGAACTGGACGCCCTTCTGGCCGCCCGAGCCAAGGTCAACGCCTTGCTGGAGAAGGACGGGATCAAGGTCTCGGTCAACGACTTCGTCATCAAGGCCGCCGCCATGGCCTTGAAGGCCGTGCCGGAAGCCAACGCCAGCTATTCGCCCGAAGGCATCGCCATGCATCACCACGCCGATGTGGCGATGGCGGTGGCGATCGACGGCGGCCTGATCACCCCGATCATCCGCAAGGCCGAGTTGAAGTCCCTGTCGCAGATCGCCGTCGAGTCCAAGGACCTGGCCAAGCGCGCCCGCGACCGCAAGCTGAAGCCCGAGGAGTTCCAGGGCGGCACCTTCAGCGTGTCCAACCTGGGCATGTTCGGCATCAAGTCCTTCTCCTCGATCATCAACGAGCCGCAGGGCGCGATCATGAGCGTGGGAGCAGGGGAGCAGCGTCCTGTCGTCAAGAACGGTCAGCTGACCGTGGCCACTGTCATGACCGTGACGATGACCTGCGATCACCGCGTGGTCGACGGCGCCATCGGCGCCCGCTTCCTGCAAGCCTTCAAGCCGCTGATCGAAGACCCTGTGACGATGCTGGCCTGATAATCACCGGCCGTCATCCTCGGGTGTGTCCCGAGGACCCATTTATCCGCTGATACGGGCGATGGGGACGACGGCGCCATTCGAGCGGCGCCCAAGTTGCGTCGGAACGATAGGCCCTCGGGGACAGGCCCGAGGGTGACGGAGTTCTAAAGTGTCCTCGGTCTATGATTTCAGCGCCACCGCCATCGACGGCTCGGAACGTCCGCTGGAGACATTCCGGGGCCAGGCGCTGCTGATCGTGAACACGGCCTCCAAATGCGGCTTCACCGGCCAGTACAAGGGGCTGGAGGCGCTGCATCGTCAGTATGCGGATCAACCGTTCGAGGTGCTGGGCTTTCCCTGCAACCAGTTCGGCGAACAGGAGCCCGGTCGGGCGGCCGAGATCGCCGCCTTCTGCGCCACCAATTTCGACGTCTCCTTCCCTCTGTTCGACAAGGTGGAAGTCAATGGCCCGAACCGCCACCCGCTCTACGCCTGGCTGAGCGAACAAAAGCGCGGCTTCCTCGGCTCCAGGGCCATCAAGTGGAATTTCACCAAATTCCTGACTGACCGCGAGGGCAGGGTGGTTGCCCGCTACTCGCCCCAGACTGAACCCTCGGCCATTGCGGTCGACATCGAGAAGTTGCTCTGACCATGGCTCAAGAATTCGACCTCATCGTCATCGGTTCCGGCCCCGGCGGCTATGTCGCCGCCATCCGCGCCAGCCAGCTGGGCCAGAAGGTCGCCATCGTCGAGCGCGAGAACCTGGGCGGCATCTGCCTGAACTGGGGCTGCATCCCGACCAAGGCGTTGCTCAAGTCCGGCGAGAAATACGAGAGCCTGTCGCACCTCAAGGACTACGGCCTGTCGGCTGACAAGGTCGGCTTCGACTTCGACGCCATCATCGCCCGCTCGCGCGGCGTGGCCAAACAGCTGAACGCCGGCGTCGGCTTCCTGATGAAGAAGAACAAGATCGAGGTCATCGAGGGCTCGGCCAAGCTGGAGAAGGGGCAGGGCGCGCCCAAGGTCGTCATCGCCCTGAAGGCCGGCGGTTCGCGCACGGTCGAGGCCAAGGCGGTCATGCTGGCGGTCGGCGCCCGCGCCAAAGCCATCCCACAGATCGGTCTTGAAGCCGACGGCGACAGGATCTGGGCCTACCGCGAAGCCATGGCCCCGAAGACCATGCCCAAGTCGATCGTGGTCATCGGCTCTGGCGCTATCGGCATTGAATTCGGCAGCTTCTACAGAGCCTTGGGGGCGGAAGTTACGGTCGTGGAAGCGGTTGATCGCATCATGCCGGTCGAGGATGAGGAGGTCTCCAAGGCCGCCCAGAAATCGTTCGAGAAGCGCGGCATGAAATTCCGCACCGGCTGCAAGGTCACCAAGGTGTCGAAGAGCGGCAAGGGCGTGCAGGTCGCCATCGAGGCGGGCGGCAAGGCCGAGACGCTTGAAGCTGAGGTCTGCATTTCGGCGGTCGGGATCACCGCCAACACCGACGGCATCGGCCTGGAGGCGCTGGGCGTCAACATGGACCGCGGCCACATCACCATCGACGGAAACTGCCAGACCAACGTGAAGGCCCTCTACGCCATCGGCGACTGCGCCGGCGCGCCCTGGCTGGCGCACAAGGCCAGCCACGAAGGCATCCACGCCGCCGAACACATCGCCGGCTTCAAGACGCCGAACGTGCATTCGCCCATCGCCGGCTGCACCTACGCCCAGCCGCAGGTGGCTTCTGTCGGCCTGACGGAGCAGGGGGCCCGCGAAGCCAAGCGCGAGGTCAAGATCGGCCGCTTCCCCTTCAAGGTGAACGGCAAGGCCATCGCCTCAGGCGACACCGACGGCTTCGTCAAGGTCCTGTTCGACGCCAAGACCGGCGCTCTGATCGGCGCCCACATGATCGGCGCCGAGGTCACGGAGATGATCCAGGGCTACGTCACCGCCATCACCATGGAGGCGACTGAGGAGGACATCCACGGCATCGTCTATCCGCACCCGACCATGTCTGAAGCCATGCATGAGGCGGCGCTGGACGCCTACGGCCGCGTCATCCACATCTAGGAAGTCCGCATGAGCCGCTTTGCAAGGGTCACCGCGCTGGATGGCAAGGTTCACTGGATCAACCTTGACCATGTTCGCCTGTTTCAGGAACTCAAGGCGTTGCCCGATCAACCTGTCAGGACGTCGATCCACATCGACAGCCATTGGGTAGAGCGTCAGATCATTGTGAGTGAGCGGCCGGAAGACATCGTCGCGCAGGGATGAAGCCTCAGCGCTTCTTGCCCAGCTCGGCCGCGATGTCCTTGACCATGCGGCCGGACTTGCGGTGTGCGGCGGTGATCTGATCGCGCGTCACGCCCCAGCGCTTCATCCAGTATTCGACGGCCTGGCGCTCGGAGAGGTCGAGCCGGTCCTTGTCGATGAAGCCGCGCTTGTCCTTGAGACCTGCCATGTGCCGAATATCCTGATTGTTGAAATCTCAATGTGTGAGCAGTGAGGTTCTGCCTGATCCTCTCTGTCACGTCCTGCGTAAAATCAGACGGCTGACCTCAGACCCGAGCGAGCCGCTCGCTGCAGAACCTGAATCTTGCGGCCAAAGATGCTAATGGAACAGTGGTCCGATTTCCCGCCGCGCCGCCAGGAGTTCCATTGTCCAGTTCGCGCAGCTTCTCGTGGGATGTATCGACGGCGACGCTGGCTGACGCTCTGGACCGATATCTGATCGGGATGGCCGACCTCTACGAGGTATCAGGGATCAGCGAGCGCGACCGCGCCCACTTCTTCAACAGCACCCGCAGCACGATGAGCCCCGTCGGCGGCATCGGCCTGGGTCGTTCGGTTCGTCAGACCCTGAGCCGAGGCGCGGAGATGCTGAGACGTTCGGACGTGGACGGGCTGAACCTGTTCATCAACCGCACCGCCACGGTCGGCGACTACGACGGTCGCAGCGCCAAGGCTGAGCCCGGCGCCTTGCAGTTCCGAGACATGGGGCGGTTGTCGTCCTCAAGGCTGGATTCGGTCGATCTGATCACCATCATGATCCCGCGCCCGCTGGCCCCGCCGGCGCTGCTGGGGGGGGACATGCACGGGCTGGTTCTGCCCGCGAACACGCCGGAGGTCCGCCTGGTGCATGGTCACATGCGCGTTCTGCTCGACGAGGCCGAGCATCTGTCGGACACGGCGCTGGACACAGCCTTTCAGGGCTTGCTTCTGCTCGCAGGACGGGTCGCCGGCCTAGAGACGCCGATCGGCGCACCCGAGGCGGCGGCCTTGCAAGGAACGGTGCGCCGCCTGGCGGTCGATCATATCGAACAGCGGCTGACCGCCATGGATGTCGCCATCGAAATCGGCGCGGTCGCCGCCGCCGCAGGGGTGTCGCGTGCGACGCTCTACCGGTCGTTCGACAATGCGGGCGGCGTGAACCGCTACATCCAGGATCGCCGGCTGCATCACGCCAGAGCGGCGCTGCGTCGTCGACAAGATCTCAAACCGACCATCGCTGACATCGCCTGGAACTACGGCTTCACCTCGCAAAGCCATTTTGGCCGGCTGTTCCGCGAACGCTACGGCTATTCACCCTCGGACGTGGCGCCGCCAAGGGTGGAACGCGACGTCGTAATGTCCGAAGGCCCGATCCGGCACGATCTGCTCAGCGGCTGGCTGAAGAAGATCGGCAGTTCTCAAACGGCGTGACGAATGAGAACAGAGCGCAAGTTGCTGTCGGGGCACATTATACGTCTAAGATATATTATGCGAAATAAGAATGCTCCGGAAAGCCCGGCATCAGCTCTCTGACGCCTTCTGAAGCCGCGCCGCCAGGCTGGAGGTGTCCCAGCGAGCCCCGCCCAGAGCTTGCACCTCGGCGTAATAGCCATCGACCAGTGCGGTCAGATCCAGGCGCGCGCCGTTCGTGTGAGCTTCGTCCAGAACCAGACCCAGATCCTTGCGCATCCAGTCGACCGCAAAGCCGAAATCGAACTCACCGCGCGCCATGGTCTTCCAGCGGTTGTCCATCTGCCACGACTGGGCCGCGCCCTTGGATACGGCGTCATAGACGGCGTCAGTGTCCAGACCTGCGACTTGAGCGAAGTGCACCGCCTCAGCCAGGCCCTGGACAACGCCGGCGATGGCGATCTGGTTGACCATCTTGGTCAGTTGGCCTGAACCGGCCGGTCCCATGTATTTGACCGCCTTGCAATAGGCCCTGATCACCGGCTCGACCCGCGCCAGGGCGTCAGCGTCGCCGCCCGCCATGCAACTGAGCTGGCCGTTTTCGGCCCCGGCCTGACCGCCCGACACCGGTCCGTCGATGAAGAAACGGCCCGTTTCCGACGCCAGAGCCGCCATTTCTCGCGCCACGACGGCCGAGGTCGTCGTGTGGTCCACGATGACCGCGCCAGGCGCCAGATGCGGCATAGCCTCGGTCACGACCTGGCGCACGTCGGCGTCGTTGCCGACGCACAGGATGAAGATTTCCGCGCCTGACGCAGCCTGTGCAATCGTCTTGGCCGCACGACCGCCGGTCACCTGGCTCCAGACTTGGGCCTTTTCAACAGAGCGGTTAAAGCCCGTAACCTCATGTCCTGCATCAAGCAAATGCCGCGCCATCGGGGCGCCCATGACGCCCATGCCTGCGAATCCGATCTTCATGTCTGCGGCTCCTTCGCCTCGCCGTAACGCCCGCGGTAATAGGTCAAGGCGTCACCCGGTCGGGTCTCCCAGGTGCTGACGGCGCCGACAATGGTCAGATGGTCGCCCATGACAATGCGGTCGTGCACCGTGCAGTCGAGCCGCGTCAGAGCGTTGCGCAAACGCGGCGGCTCCACGCTTGAGCTGTCGAACTCCTCGGCCGAGAGACGGCAGACGCCCCAGGCGAAGCGGTCTGACATCTCCTGATCCTCGACCGGCAGCATGTGGACCGCGAAACGGTCAGCCGAGGCGAAGGCGTCGTGCCGGTCGGACTTGCGGTCCAGGCACCACAGGATCAGCGGCGGGCGCAGCGACACTGAAGTGAAAGAATTCACCGTTATGCCGAAAGGCCCCTCCCCTGTGTGCGCCGTCACCACGCAGACGCCGGTCGCAAAGCCGCCCAGGGCCCGGCGATAGGCGGTCACGTCAAAGGCGTCGGGAGCAGTGTGGGTCACGCCAGAGGACTAGGCGACGCCTCGGTTCGGGGCAAGCCGCATCCGTCATGGGAAACGCCGCCTTAACCTTGTCGGGTCAAGAACAGTCGGAAGTTTCCCCCTTGAAGGTTGCCGATGTCCCTGAACGACCGCCCGATCATGATCAAGAAGGTCAAGAAGGTGGTCGCCGGCGGTCATCACGGCGGCGCGTGGAAGGTGGCCTATGCGGACTTCGTAACCGCCATGATGGCCTTCTTCCTGCTCATGTGGCTGATCAACGCCACCGACCCAGAGCAGAAGAAGGGCATCGCCGAGTATTTCGCGCCCGCCAGCGTCTCTTCCTCCAGCTCCGGCTCCGGCGGCATTCTGGGCGGCACGTCTCTGGGCGATGACGGGGCCAAGAGTTCGGGCAGCAATTCGGTCATCAGCCAGCTGGCGCCGGAGGCTCCGCCTGATGCGCCGACCGAAGCTGGTCAGAGTCAGAATTTGGCTGCCGCCAGCGAGCAGGCTCTGCGCGATGAGATCGCACGCCGCGAAGCCGCCCAGTTCGCCTCTGCCGCCGAATCCCTGCGCCAGGCCATGCAGTCCATGCCGGAACTGGCGGAGCTGTCGAAACAGCTGATCATCGACCAGACGCCCGAGGGGCTGCGCATCCAGCTGGTGGACCAGGAAGGTCGTTCGATGTTCGAGAACGGTTCTTCGCGTCCCAACGCGCGCGCCCAGCTTCTGCTGCGGGCCGTTTCGCGGGTCATCACACAACTGCCCAACCGCATCTCCATCACCGGCCATACATCGGCGACGCCTGGGTCAAACCGCGCCACTGGCGCTGGAGACTGGACGCTGTCATCCGCGCGGGCTGACGCGTCGCGCCTGGTCCTGCAGGGCGCGGGCGTGGATGCAGACCGAGTCTATCAAGTCTCGGGCAAGGCCGGGTCTGACCCCCTCTATCCAGACGACCCGACCCTGGCCGGGAACCGCCGCATCGCCATCGTCCTGTTGCGCGAGGCGCCAGTCCTGCCGACGGACACCAGCCTGTGACCGCGCGCCGGGTCTTGCAGAGCGCGGCCCGGAGGCGTCAGATTGCGCCGTGACCCAGTTTCTTCCCCAGCGCCAGCTCAGGTTCTACATGACCTCGGTGGCCCCCTGCCCCTACCTGCCGGGCAAGACCGAGCGGAAGGTGTTCGCCAACCTGCCGTTCAGCGACGGCGCCTACGTCAATGACGCCCTGACCCTGGCCGGGTTCAGACGCAGCCAGAACATCGCCTATCGTCCCGCCTGCGAGGGCTGCGACGCCTGCGTGTCGGTGCGGCTGCCGGTGGCGGATTTCGTCTTCTCGCGCTCGCAGCGCCGAACCTTGCGCCGCAACGATGATCTGAGCCGCGATCTGGTCGAAGCCGAGGCCACCACGGAGCAGTTCGACCTGTTGCATCGCTATCTGCACGCGCGCCATCCCGAGGGCGGCATGGCCGGCATGGGCTGGCCGGACTATGTCGCCATGGTCGAAGACACGGCGGTCCGCACCCATCTAATCGAATACCGCCTGCCTTCACATGATGATGGGCCGGGCGAACTGGTGGGCGTGGGCCTGACCGATCTGCTGAACGACGGCCTGTCGATGGTTTACAGCTTCTATGATCCCGATCTGGCCGAGCGAAGCCTGGGTCGGTTCGCCATTTTGGACCATCTGCGCCAGGCCGCCATGGTCGGCCTGCCCTTCGTCTATCTGGGCTATTGGGTGCGGGGCTCGCGCAAGATGGACTATAAGGCCGACTTCCGCCCGATGGAGCAGCTGACGCGCCAGGGCTGGGAGCGGATCGCTCAACCCGCGGAAGGCACCGACGTCGAATAGCGGGGCGCAGGCGCCGCGGCTTGCCCGTTCCCCTGTCCGTTCCAGGGGCCGGGATCGCGCCCTCCCCCGAACTTGATCAGGGCCTCGATGCGTTTGGAGATCGACGGATGCGTGGCGAACCACTCCTCAAGCCCCTTGCCGTTCGGCTGGTTGTCCAGGAACATCTGCTGCACCTCGTCGGGGCCGGGCACGGATGAGCGACCCTCGATCTTGCGCAGGGCGCCGATCATGGCGTCGGGGTTCTTGGTCAGTTCGACCGCCCCGGCGTCGGCCACATATTCCCGCGTCCGCGACAGAGTCATGCGGATGACGATGGCCAGGCCGTAACCCAGCGCCGCAATGGCCAAGCCGATCAGGATCAGAGGCAGAGCGTTCTTGTTCTCTTCGCGGCGTCCGCCGCGCATGAAGATCAGGTTGCGCAGCACCAGTTCCGCCACCACGCTGAGGATGCCGGCGAAGATGGAGGCGATCACCATGGTGCGCACATCCTTGTTGATGACGTGCGTCAGTTCGTGGGCCAGCACGGCCTCCAGTTCGTCGCGGTCCAGCACCTGCATCAGGCCGCGCGTGACGGTGACGCTATAGCGCCCTTCGTGCAGGCCGCTGGCGTAGGCGTTCAGGGCGTCGGTCTCGATGATGCGCAGCGTCGGCGTCTGCATGCCGCGTGAAATCGCCAGGTTTTCCAGAAGATTGTAGAGCTCAGGTTCAGATCGTCTCTCAACTTTTCGGGCGCCCGTCATGGCGTCGATCATGGTCTGATTGGCGAACCAGGCGATGGTGAACCAGATGGCAGAGGCGATAACCGCCAACGGCACCGTCGTGGTCAGCCAGCTGGCCGCCAGCGCCATGTCACCGCCTAGCGTCCCGCCCGAATTGGGCAGGATGCCGAAGCCCATCAGCACCAGTTGCAACCCGTAAAGGATGGCGACCATCAACACGGGAAACCCGGCCAGCAGGATCGCCGACCGGGTGTTGTTCGCCCATATGTGGGTCTGAAGCCCGACCGCAGCCATGATGCGTTAGAACTTCACCGACGGCGGGGCGGCGTTCATGGCGGCGCGATCGCCCTCGCCCACGTCGAAGAAGGGCTTGTCGGAACCGAAGCCGACCAGGGCGGCGAACAGGACGGTCGGGAACTGCTGACGCACGGCGTTGAATTCGGACACGGCGTTGTTGAAGAAGCGGCGGGCGGCGGCCAGCTTGTTCTCGATGTCCGACAGTTCGGCCTGAAGCTGCTGGAAGTTGGCGCTGGCCTTGAGGTCCGGATAGGCCTCGGACACGGCGAACAGACGGCCCAGAGCGCCGGTCAGCATGTTCTCGGCCTGGATCTTGTCGTTGACCGAGGTGGCCCCGGCGGCGGCGGCGCGGGCCTGGGTCACGGCGGCCAGGGTGCCGGCTTCGTGCGTGGCGTAACCCTTCACCGTCTCGACCAGATTGGGGATCAGATCCTGGCGCTGCTTCAACTGCACATCGATGTCGGCGAACGACTGATCGGCGCGCTGATTCAGCGCCACCAGTTTGTTGTAGGCGCCTACGACGGCGAACAGCACCACGGCGACGACGACGGCGATGACGATCAAGGTGATGAGCATCTGCTTCTCCAACCCGACCCGAAGCGGGCCTTGCGGTGATTATGACAAGAGAACAGGGGCGCCGGAAATGAAATCGGCGTCAGGTGAGGCCTATCGGAATTTCCGCATCCCGCGTGGCCCCTGCCTCCCTGCCCCGGCGCGTTTGCCCAGCCAGTCCTTCCAGTCGGGCCAGTTGCGGCGACGACCGCCGCCATCCGCCCACTCAGGTCCGGTTTCAGCGCTGAAAACTGAAACGTCAACCAGGCCGCCCTGTTTGTAGTTCTGCAGCTTCACCCCCTTGCCTCGCCCCATCTCGGGCAGTTCGGCCAGAGGGAAGATCAGCGCCTTGATGTTGTCGCCGATGGTGGCGACGTGGTCGCCGGTGACGCGCAGGGCCGCCTTCAGTTCGCCGTTCAGCACCTGTTTGCCGCCGCGCTTCTGGGCCAGAAGATCATCCTCAGGCGCGATGAAGCCATAACCCGCAGTGGAGGCCACCAGCAGTTTTGCGCCTGCCTGGTGCGCCAGAAGGTTCACGATCTCGGCTTTCTCGTCCAGATCGATCATCAGACGCAGGGGTTCGCCGTGGCCGCGTCCTGAGGCCAGTTTGTCGGCGCCGATGGTGAAGATGCGCCCGTCAGACGCCGCCACCAGCAGTTTGTCGGTCGTATGGGCCGGGACCAGGAAAGCCAGACTGTCGCCTTCCTTGAACTTCAGCTCCGACGGGTCATCGACCTTGCCCTTGGCGGCGCGGATCCAGCCGCGTTCGGACAGGATGACCGTGATGGCTTCACGCGGAATGAAGGCCTCGACGGCGGCGGCCAGAGCTGAGGTGTCGACGGCCTCAGCGATGGTGGTGCGGCGTGGTGAGATCATCGCCTTACGCACGGCTTCGAGGTCCTTGCCGACCTGCTTCCACTGTTTGGCAGGCGTAGTGGACAGCGATTGCAATGCCGCAAGTTCTTCGGCCAGAGCTTTGTATTCATTCTCGATCGTCATTTCCTCGATTCGCGCCAACTGACGCAGTCGGGTGTCGAGGATGAAGTCGGCCTGAAGCTCCGTCAGGCCGAAGCGGGCGATCAGAACCGCCTTGGGCTGCTCCTCCTCGCGAACAATGCGGATGACCTCGTCGAGGTTGAGGAAGACGATCCGCAAGCCTTCCAGCAGGTGAAGCCGCTTTTCAACCCGCTCGATCCGCCAGTGGGCGCGGCGCACCAACACTTCGCGGCGGTGATCGAGGAAGGCCTGAAGACAGGCCTTCAAGCCCATGACGCGCGGCGTGCCGGTGGCGTCCAGCACATTCATGTTGATCGGGAAGCGGACCTCCAGATCGGAGAGCTTGAACAGGCTCTCCATCAGCACTTCGGGCTCGACAGTGCGCGACTTGGGTTCCAGCACCAGGCGGATGTCCTCGGCGGATTCATCGCGCACATCGGCCAGAAGCGGCGCCTTCTTATGCTCGATCAGGTCGGCCAGGTCGGCGATCAGCTTGGACTTCTGCACCTGATACGGCATCTCGGTCACGATGATGCGCCAGACGCCGCGGCCCAGATCCTCGGTCTCCCAGCGCGCGCGCAGCCGCACTCCGCCCCGGCCTGTCTCATAGGCGTCCAGGATGGAGGCGTGTCCTTCGACCGCCACGCCGCCGGTCGGGAAATCCGGTCCCGGCACGATCTGGGCCAGTTCCGCAGTTGTGGCCTCGGGCCGCTCCAGCAGCAGGTGGCAGGCGTCGATCAGTTCGCCGACGTTGTGCGGCGGAATGGAGGTGGCCATGCCGACGGCGATGCCCGACGAGCCGTTGGCCAGCAGATTGGGAAAGCCTGCGGGCAGGACGACCGGCTCTTCGTCCTGATCGTCATAGGTGGGGCGGAAGTCGACGGCGTGCTGGTCTATGCCCTCCATCAGCAGAACGGCGGCGGGCGTCAGCTTGCACTCGGTGTAGCGCATGGCGGCCGCGCTATCGCCGTCGATGTTGCCGAAGTTCCCTTGCCCGTCGACCAGCGGATAGCGTTGCGAGAAGTCCTGGGCCAGGCGCACCAGGGCGTCATAGATGGAGGCGTCGCCGTGCGGGTGATAACCGCCCATGACTTCGCCGACGACCTTGGCGCATTTGCGCGCCGCCGCCTGCGGGTTCAGCCGCATCTGATGCATGGCGTACATGATGCGACGGTGAACCGGCTTGAAGCCGTCGCGAACGTCCGGCAGGGCGCGGTTGGTGATGGTGGACAGCGCATAGGCCAGATAGCGGCGGCTCAGCGCCTCGCTCATCGGCTCGTCAATGATGCGTCCGCCTTCCGGCGGCGGGGTGTGAATGGTCATGGGCGTTCGAATCAACCGTGAAGACCTGCAAGTCTAGACTACGCGAGCCCTGACATGGGGTCTTCGAGCGCCTAACTGTGGACGACCTGGAGGATGACGATGATGCAGACCGCTCTGACTCGCCGACTGGGGCTGGTCCACCCGATCATTCAGGCCCCGATGGCGGGAACATCGACGCCGGAACTGGCGGCGGCTGTGTCAAACGCAGGGGCGCTGGGCTCCATCTCCATCGCCTCGGTCGATGCGGTCGAGGGACATCGCCAGATACGGGCGCTGAAAGCTCTGACGGCGCGGCCTTTCAACGTCAACCTGTTCTGCCACGCACCGGCGCCCGCAAATCCGGCGCGCGACCGAGGATGGATCGACCATTTGCGGCCTATTTTCGCAGAGTTTGAGGTCGCGCCGCCGGAAACGCTGAACGACATCTACGAAAGCTTCCTGACCGACGACGCTAAAATGGCGGTCCTGTTGCAGGAAAAACCCGCCGTGGTCAGCTTCCATTTCGGCCTGCCTCAAGCCGAGAAGATCTCCGCGCTCAAGGCCGCTGGCTGCATTCTGGTCGCCAGCGCCACCACGCCCGAGGAAGGCCGTCTATGCCGGGCAGTGGGCGTCGACATGGTGGTGGCCCAAGGCGTCGAGGCCGGAGGACATCGCGGCGTCTTCGATCCAGCCGACGATCCTCGCTTCGCCACCCTGCCCCTGACGCGGCTGCTGGCGCGCGAACTGGACATTCCCGTCATCGCGGCGGGCGGAATCATGGACGGCGCCGGGATCGCGGCGGCGCTGGCGTTGGGCGCGACGGGCGCGCAATTGGGGACCGCTTTCGTCTCCTGTCCCGAGTCCGCCGCCAACTCCGCCTACCGCGCCGCCCTGGCCAGTCATCGCGCCGAACGCACCCGCGTCAGCCCGGTGATTTCAGGCCGGCCTGCACGGGGGATCGAAAACGCCTTCATGCAGCGCGCTGATGAAGCCCTCGTGGCTGGCTATCCCTACGCGTACGACCTGGGTAAGGCGCTGAACGTCGCCGCCAGCACGCAGGGCGATGACAGCTATGCGCCGCAATGGGCCGGTCAGGCCGCGCCGCTGGGACGCGCCCTGCCCGCCGCCGAACTGGTGCGGGCGCTGTCGGATGAACTGGTGGAAGCCGTGCGCGGGCTCTCCCGCCTGCTCTAAAGCCGACCCTGCTCGCGCAGCATGTCGATCATCCACACCCGCGCGGGCGGAATGGGTCGATTCTGGGGGTGGAAGACGAACTGCTCCAGGAAATGGCCGGTCAGATCCAGCCCGGCGCCGACGTCGCCTTCGCCCAGCCCCGCCTGGGCGCCCAGCATGAAGGGCGGCAGCTTCAGCAGTTTGTCGGCATAGGGCGCGCCCGCCTCCCGGCTGACGGCGCGGCCGGTGCGCGGGCTGACCCAGATCAGATCGTCCATGTCGCCCGTGACGGCGCAGCGGCTGAGGTCGAGACCGAAGCCCAGATCGTCCAGCAGGCCCGTCTCAAACCGCACGAAGATGGCGGGCCAGATGTGTGGGATGGCGAAGGCGGTCATCAGCGCTTCAAAGGCCAGAAAGGCGCCCGGATGCGGCTCTCGTTCCGGCAGGGCGCCTTGCGCCACCGCAGCCGCAGCGGCCAGACCGGTCAGGGCCAGGGCGTCGTCGAACAGGGCGCTGGGACCCTCGCCCACCGGCTCCAGCCGTGCTGAGCCCAGATGGTCGGAAGTGCGGGCGCGGTAGTCGACGGCCACCCGCGCGCCCGCCTGAAGAAAGGGCTTCATCTTGCGCGAGGCCCCGCCGGCGACATAGGCCGTGCGCCGCCCATGACTCTCTGTCAGCAGTTCGACGATCACGCCGGTGTCGCCATGCGCCCGGGCCGACAGGACGAAGGCATCGTCTGAAAAATCCATGCCCTGCGTTAGCGCGTCGCGACGATGTTGGCCATACGTTCCGCTCGTGCGCGTGGACCGTGAACTGCGACACCGCTAAACCGTTGCGTGTCTCGCTCCCCCGCAGACGCCAGAGAAACGATCACCGCCGCCATGTCCTCGTCCCGCGTTCTCAATCCCGCCCTGAAATCGCGCATCATGAGCGCCGCCGACGCCGCAGCCCTGATTCCGGCGGGCGCGACCGTGGGCATGAGCGGCTTCACCGGTTCAGGTTATCCCAAGGCGGTGCCGACAGCGCTGGCCGAGCGCATGGAGACCGCACGGGCCAAGGGCGAACCCTTCCGGCTGAAGGTCTGGACCGGCGCCTCGACCGGGCCGGAATTGGACGGCGCGCTGGCCCAAGCCGACGGCATCGAGTTCCGCCTGCCCTACAACTCCGACCCTATCGCCCGCGAGAAGATCAACAATGGCCAGATGGAATATCTGGACATGCATCTGTCGCAGGTAGCGCCCATGGCCTGGCAGGGCTTCCTGGGGCCGCTGGATGCGGCGGTCGTCGAGGTGTCGGGTGTGCGTGAAGATGGGACGCTGATCCCCTCGTCCTCCATCGGCAACAACAAGACTTGGCTGGACCGGGCCGAGCGCATCATCCTGGAGGTCAACCGCTGGCAGAACCCGGCGCTGGAAGGGATGCACGACATCTACTACGGCACGGCGCTGCCGCCGGACCGGGTGCCCATCCCCCTGATCCGGGCGGACCAGAGGATCGGCGAGACCGGCTTTCGTGTCGATCCGGCCAAGGTTGTGGCCATCGTCGAAACCGATGCGCCTGATCGCAACCTGCCCTTCGCTCCGCCCGACGCCAACGCCACGGCCATCGCCGGGCATCTGATCGAATTCCTCAAGCATGAAGTGAAGATGGGGCGTCTGCCCGCGCATCTGCTGCCGCTGCAGTCGGGCGTGGGCAATGTCGCCAACGCCGTGCTGGCGGGACTGGCCGACAGCCCGTTCGAGAAGATGACAGCCTACACCGAGGTGTTGCAGGACGGGATGCTGGACCTGCTGGATTCTGGCAAGTTGACCGTCGCCTCAGCCACGGCGTTTTCGCTGAGCCCGGTGGCCGCCGCCGATCTGAACAGCCGGATGGAGCAGTTCCGCGGCAAGATCATCCTGCGCCCGCAGGAGATTTCGAACCACCCGGAGATCATCCGCCGCCTGGGCTGCATCGCCATGAACGGCCTGATCGAGGCCGACATCTACGGCGCGGTGAACTCGACCCACGTCATGGGTTCGCGCATCCAGAACGGCATCGGCGGCTCGGGCGACTTTGCGCGCAACGCCTACATCTCCTGCTTCGTCACGCCGTCTACGGCCAAGGACGGCAAGATTTCGGCCATCGTCCCCATGGCCAGCCACGTCGACCACATCACCCAGGACGTGCAGGTCATCGTCACCGAACAGGGGCTGGCCGATCTGCGCGGCCTGTCGCCGAAACAGCGGGCCCAGGTCATCATCGGCAACTGCGCCCACCCCGACTACCGCGACGCCCTGGCCGACTATCACGCCCGGGCGCTGAAGGGGGCATACGGCCTGCAGACCCCGCACCTGCTGACCGAAGCCCTGTCGTGGCACCAGCGGTTCGTGGAGACGGGGTCGATGAAGCCTTAGGGCTGGGGCCTGGGCGGCGCGGGGGCCTTGATGGCCTCCACCACCTGATTGGCGCGGTCGTTAGGCACGGCGAAGCTGAGGACGTATTGCTCGATCTTCCAGCCGTCGTCTGTCAAGCGCAGCACGCCTGAGCCGCGCACCTCGCCATAGCCGGCGTTGTCCAGAACCTCGTCGAACCAGGCGATGCAGCGGCAGTCGATGGGGGCGACGGTGATGGTCCGTTCGCGCGGAGCATAGGTCCAGCCACGGCCCTGGGCGAAATAGGGTTCGGCGTAGGCGCGGAACTGCGCCAGGCTCCACCGCTCGGTCGTGTCTGTGCCGATGAAACGCGCGTCCGGCGTGAACAGAGAGAAGTAGGTCGCCCCGTCAGCCGCTTCCGCTGCGGCGTGCATATGGTTCAGCACGGCGCCGATCTGAGCCTCCGCAGGCGACGGGGCGGCCTGGGTCGGTGTTTGGGCCGAAAACAGGACAAGAGCGGCGAGTGGCGCGATCATGCACGCGACCCTATCTGATTTTCGACCTTCGCCAAGGAGAACCGCCATGCTGACCGTCGCCGGGATCGACCATGTGGTTTTGAGGGTGAAGGACGCCGAGGCCGCCCTCGCCTTCTATCGTGACGTGCTGGGCTGTCCGGTCGAGAAACGCAACGACGCCATCGGCCTGATCCATCTGCGGGCGGGCGACAGTCTGATCGACCTCGTGCCTCTGGATGGAAAGCTGGGCGCGGCGGGCGGCGCCGCGCCGGGCGTCGAGGGCCGAAACGTCGATCACATCTGCCTGAGGCTGAAGGACTACGACCCCGCGACGGTCATGGCGCACCTGAAGGCGCACGGCGTCGCCTGTGAGGCCCCGGCCAGCCGCTATGGCGCGGGCGGCGAAGCGGCGTCCATCTATCTGCGCGATCCCGACGGCAACGGCCTGGAACTGCGTGGCTGATCGCGCCGTTTTCACGAGGACTGCACCGGCCGAGCCTTACTTAACCGAACGGTTGACAACAAAATCCATGACGTGCATTTAACCACTCAGTTACAGATGAGTGACCCCATGCAGACGGACCCCCTCAGCGCCAAGTTCGCCGCCCTGGCCGACCCGACCCGTCGGGCCATCCTGGCGCGGCTGACCCAGGGCGAGGCCAGCGTCGGCGACCTGGCCGAACCGTTCGAAATCAGCCTGCCCGCCGTGTCGAAGCATCTGAAGGTTCTGGAGAAGGCCGGGCTGATCAGCCGGAGCAAGGAGGCGCAATGGCGTCCCGCCCGGCTGGAGCCGATGGCGCTGAAGGGCGTCGCCGAATGGCTGGAACACTATCGCCGCTTCTGGGACCAGAACTTCGACCGCCTCGACGCCTATCTGAACAAGATTCAAAAGGGAGACCCCAATGGCCCAAGAAACTGAAGCCAACCCGTGCGAAACCGACGGCGTGGCCCACCAGCACGCCCTGGTCCTGCGCCGCGTCTTCGACGCCACGCCTGAGCGGATCTGGAAGGCGTGGATGACGCCGGAACTGCTGCAGCAATGGTTCGCGCCCAAGCCCTGGACGATATCCGACATGCAGCTGGATCCCCGCCCCGGCGGCGTGTTCAACTTCACCATGCACGGGCCGGACGGCGAGCGGTTTCCCAACAGCGGCATCTTTCTGGCGGTCGAGCCGAACCGGCGCTGGACCACCACGGACGCCCTGACGCCGAACTGGGAGCCCGCCGGCCAGCCCTTCATGGTCGCCACGATCGAGCTGAATCCCCTGCCCGACGGCAAGACCGAATATGTCGCCACCGCCCGTCACTGGAACGAGGAGACGATGAAGCAGCACGAGGCCATGGGCTTCCACGACGGCTGGGGCCAGTGCGCCGACCAGCTGGCCGAACTGCTGAAGACGCTCTGAGCCGATGATCGTCGCTTCACCTTCTGTCGCTGAAGCCTCCTCACGACCGACCTTGCGGATGCAGCGCCGGTTCGATGCGCCGCGCGAACTGGTCTGGCGCGCCTGGACCCAGCCAGAGGCGCTGGTGCTGTGGATGGGGCCGGTTGAATGGCCCGCTGTGGAGGTCGTCAATGATCTGAGCGTCGGCGGCGCCTGGCGCATCCGCCTGCGCAATCCGCAGACCGGCCAGAACCTGTGGCAGGGCGGCGTCTATCGCGAGATCACCGCGCCCGAGCGGCTGGTCTTCACCTTCCGCTGGGACGAGAGCCATGAGGACGGCCCGCCGGTCGACACAATGGTCACCGTCCAGCTGAGCGAGGCGGATGACGGCGGCGCCACCGTCATGGACTTCACCCACGAAGGGCTGAAGTCCGAACAGAGCCTGACCGGCCACCGCCACGGCTGGTCCAGCACCGCCGACCGGCTGGAAGCCTGGCTGGCCGCCAACCCCGACTGAGGAGAACGACCATGAAGATCGTCACAAGCCTGAGCTTCCGCGGTCAGTGCCGCGAAGCCTTTGAGTTCTACGCCGAGGTTCTGGGCGGAAAGATCACCGCCGCCTTCCCTTACGGCGACGGTCCGCCCGGGATGCCGATGGACGCCCGCTACAAGGACTGGCTGATGCATTGCTGGCTGGAGGTCGGCGACCAGGCCCTGATGGGGGCCGACATGGACGTCGAATGGGCCAAGGGCATCGACAAGCCCAAGAACGGTTTCGACGTCACCCTGCACACCGAAGACGGGGCCGAGGCGAAACGCTGGTTCGACGCCCTGTCCGAAGGCGGTTCGACTGTCATGCCCTTCGCCGAGACCTTCTGGTCGCCGGGCTTCGGCGCCCTGATCGACCGGTTCGGCGTGCCGTGGATGGTCAATGTCGTCGCCGCAGAAGGCTGGACCCCGACCCAAGCCTGACAGTCTCACAATTTGTCTCTCGCGTCTGACCGCCACAAGGAAGACTCATGCCTGTCATCGCCGACACCGTGCCGCCCGAGCTGCGCGGCGTGACCATCACCCGCACCTTCGCCGCGCCGCGCGCCCTGGTGTTCCGCATGTGGACGGACCCGGCCCATGTCGCCGTCTGGTTCGGGCCTGAGGTCTTCACCAATGGCCGGGTCGAACTGGACCCGCGCCCGGGCGGACGCATCCACATCGACATGATCGCCCCTGACGGCGGGGTCTATCCCTGCAAGGGTGAGTTCCGGTCGCTGGATGAGCCCCGCCAGCTGGTCATGCGCACATACGTCGACGACCCCGCTGGCGGCGTCCTGTTCGAGGTCGAGGAGACGGTGCGTTTCGAGGAGGCGGGCGACCGGACGGTCATGCATTTCCATGCCGAGGTCATTCAGGCCCGCCCCGGCGCCGAACTATATCTGGCGGGCATGGAGGAAGGCTGGGACGGCAGCTTCAACAAGCTGGACGCCCACATCGCCGCCTGAGGTCGATGGTCAGCTCTTGAGGCCCGTCGGGAACGGTCGGCCCATGGCCTCGGCCATGGCCTGTTGAACGATCAGGAAGACCTGGTCGCGCTGGTGATAGTCATTGGTCAGGACGACGACGGCGATCTGTTCGTCAGGCTCCCAGCTGACCAGATTGCGGAAACCCGCCCAGCTGCCGGTGTGATATATCTGAGGGGCGGAGAACTCCGGCACGGCCCCGGTCCCCAGGTCGCTGGTGAACAGGCCATAGCCCCAGCCGCGCGGGCGGGCGCCGGGGCGCAGGCCCTGATCCGCAGGCGCATGGTCGGTGATCATCTGGGCGTAGCTTTGCTGGGACAACAGGTGGCCGCCGTGCAAGGCGCGCTCCCACTTCAACATGTCGTCGGCGGTCGAATACAGGGCCCCGGCGCCAGGGATGATGGAGACGTTGGCGTTGATCCGCTCGGTCTTGCCGCCGGGATATTGGACATAGCCCTTGACGATGCCGTGGCCGCCGTCGTCGATGTCGGAGCCGGTGTCGGCCATGCCCAGACGGTCAAAGAACGCCTGGCGCAGATAGGCGTCCAGAGGCAGGCCCGAAGCCTTTTCGACCACAGCGGCCAGAAGGTTGAAGCCGGCGTTGTTGTAATCCGCCTTGCTGCCCGGCTCGTAACGCGGGCGATACAGCATGGTGTCGGCGGTCAGTTCGTCCAAAGTCGCGTGCGTTCCGCGCCGTTCGCCCCAGCCGGGCCGGTCCATCAGGTCCGGCAGGCCCGAGGTGTGCGACATCAGGTGCGACAGACGCAGCGTCTCCCACCCTTGCGGACAGGGCGTGATCCAGCGGCAGACGGGATCGTCGACCGACAGGACGCCGTCGTCCTGAAGCCTCAGTATGGCGGCGGCGGTGAACTGTTTGCTGACCGAGGCCAGACGGAAGCGCGAGGTCGGCTCCAGAGGCGTGCGCGCGGCGCGGTCGGCCATGCCATAGGCTTGACGCAGCAGAAGCTGGTCGCCTTTCGTCACCAGAACCACGCCCATGAACTGGTCGCGGGCGGCCAGATCGTCCAGACGCGCCTTCAGCAAGGGCATGGCGTCGGGAACGACGGTCAGCGGCGCAGGCCCCTCGGCTCCGGCGACCGCCTGATCGCCTTGCCCCTGACCCAGCCAGCCCCAGCCGACCATGCCGGCGCCCAGAACCACGACGGCTCCGGCGACGGCGATCAGCCGATGACGCAGCTTAGACATCGTAGTCGAGGCCGAACTGGGCGTAGAGAGCCTTGCTGTCCTGCCATTTGGGATCGACCTTGACCGTCAGGAACAGGTGGACGGGCCGGTCCAGCAGCTCGATCAGCTCTTCGCGCGACTTTTGGCCGATCCATTTCAGGGTCTGGCCGCCCTTGCCCAGAACGATGGGGCGCTGGCTTTCACGCTCGACATAGATGGTCTGTTCGATGCGGGCCGAGCCGTCGGGCTTGTCCTCGAACGACGTCGTCTCCACCGCCGCCGAATAGGGCAGTTCCTCGTGAACGCGCAGATAGACTTTCTCGCGCGTGATCTCGGCGGCCAGGACACGAATCGGCACGTCGGCGGACTGGTCTTCGGGATAGAGCCAGGGCCCGGTTGGCATGGCTCGGGCCAGACGGCCCTTCAGGTCGTCCACACCGTCGCCGCTGAGGGCGGAGATCATATAGACCTCGGAATAGACGCCGGTTTCGAACAACTGGTGCGATAGGGCCAGAAGGGTGTCGCGGCGCATGCCGTCGATCTTGTTCAGCGCCAGAATGACCTGTTTCCCCGCCGCCTTCAGATTGGCGATGATGGTTTCCGTGTCCTCGGCCGACTTGCGGTCGGCCGGCGTGCCTTCGCGGCCTTCCGAAGCAATATGGGACGCCGCGTCGATCAGGTGCACCACCACATCGGCGTCATCGGCCCCGCCCCAGGCCGAGGCGACCATGGCGCGGTCCAGACGGCGGCGCGGGGTGAAGATGCCGGGGGTGTCGACCAAGACGATCTGGGCGTCGCCCTCCATGGCGATGCCGCGCACGGGGAAGCGCGTCGTCTGCACCTTCTGGGTGACGATCGAGACCTTGGTCCCGGTCAGCCGGTTGACCAGGGTAGACTTGCCGGCGTTCGGCGCGCCGATGATGGCGGCGAAGCCTGCGCGCTGGTTCGCGGTTGTGTCCTGGGGATCGGTCAAATGACGCCTTCACGTTGCAACAGGCCGATGGCGGCCGATTTCTCCGCGTCCTGACGCGAACGCCCCTGCGCGGTCAAGGGCGGATAGCCTTCGACGGATGCTTCGACCGTGAAGGTCGGCGCGTGGTCGGAGCCGGTCCGCTGGATGATCTTATAGGTAGGAAGCGCCCTGCCCTGCCCCAAGGCCCATTCCTGCAGAGCCGATTTGGGGTTGCCCACCGCCCGTGTCGGCGGCGCGGCCAGTTCGGCGGCCCAGGCCCGGTCGAAGACGGCGCGGGCGGCGTCAATGCCGCCGTCCAGCCAGACGGCGGCCAGAATGGCCTCCATGGCGTCGCCCAGAACGCCTTCGCGGCGACGACCGCCTTGCTTGGCCTCTCCGGGCGACAGCCGCATGGCGTCGCCGACGCCCAGAGCCTCTGCCGCGCGGGCGCAGGCGGCCTTGTCGACCAGGCCGTGCAGGCGCGACGACATCTCGCCCTCGTCGGCGTCGGGATGGTCGCGCATCAGCCGGTCGGCGACCAGCAGGCCCAGAACCCGGTCACCCAGGAACTCCAGGCGCTGATTGTCCATAAAGGGCCGCCCCCGTGCATCGCGCACGGCGCCCTCGCCTACGCTGGCGTGGGTCAGGGCCATCTCCAAAAGGCCCGCGTCACGAAAACCGTGGCCGAGGTTCGCGGTCAGGGCGCGCACCGCCTCTGCGCGACGGTCAGCCATCAGTCGAGGACGTTGAAGAACCGGCTGGGACGGATCTTGGAGAACCAGCTGACCGGATTCCACAGCGACGCCCCCGGCTCCCACGACAACAGGATGATCTGCGCCTTGCCGACCAGGTTCTCGGCTGGCACCAGGCCCACGCCCTGGTTCTGTTCGACACGACTGTCGATGGAGTTGTCGCGGTTGTCGCCCATCATGAAGAAGTGGCCGGCGGGCACCTCGAACACGGGGGTGTCGTCCAGATCATTGCCAGGGCCGAAGTCCTGGATGTTGAAGCTGCGCCCGCCCGGCAGGGTCTCGCGCAGCTGGGTGATCTGCTGGCCGAACATGGTGGTCAACTCGTCGCCGGACGTGACCACGTCCTGCACTGGCGCGCCGTTGATGTAGAGCAGGTTGTCGATCATCTGCACCCGGTCGCCGGGCAGGCCGATCACACGCTTGATGTAGTCGGTCTTGTTGTCACGCGGCAGTTTAAAGACGACGATGTCGCCACGCTTGGGGTCGGAACCGAACAGGCGGCCCTTGAAAATCGGCGGGCTGAACGGGATCGAGTGGCGCGAATAGCCATAGGACCACTTCGACACCACGATGTAGTCGCCCTCATACAGATTGGGCTCCATCGAGGCCGACGGGATGGTGAAGGGCTGGAAGAACAGCACACGCAGGACCAGGGCGATCAGCAGCGCATAGAAGACGGTCTTGAGGACCTCAGCGCCTTCATTGGCCTTGTCCTTGGGCGCGCCCTTGCCCTTGCCGAACACCGGCGTGCGCCGGATGTCCTTGATCGGCGGATTGGCGTCAGCGTCGAAGGGCTTGTTCTCGTCACTCATGGAAAGGCGTTCCCAGCCGCGATGTGCGGGTCAAAGTCGGTCGGTCGGTAAAGCGTCATCATGTCGTCGGCAAGGCTTCGATGACCACGAAGGCCAGAGCATAGGGGTGTTCGTCGCTCAACGTCAGGTGAATCCGCATCTCGTGTCCCGGCGGCGTCAGACGCTTCAGATGTTCGGCGGCGTTGCCGGTCAGGACCATGGTCGGCTGGCCCGATTTCAGGTTCACCACCCCCATGTCGCGCCAGTAGACGTCGGCGCGGATGCCCGTGCCCAGGGCCTTGGCGCAGGCTTCCTTGGCCGCGAACCGTTTGGCGTAGCTCCAGGCCGGGTCCGGCTTGCGGTCGGAACGGGTGCGCTCCAGCTCGGTGAAGCAGCGCGCCTTAAACCGGTCTCCAAACCGATCCAGCGAGTTCTGAATGCGCCGGATATCCGACAGGTCCGTGCCGATACCGATGATCATGCTGCGTCCATCGCCGCCCGCATGCGGCGGATGGCGGGGGCGAGGCCGACGAACAGGGCCTCACCGATCAGGAAGTGGCCGATGTTCAACTCGCGCACCTCGGGGATGGCCAGCATGTCTGCGGCGGTGTGGTAATCCAGACCGTGGCCCGCATGGACCTCCAGCCCCAGGGCGACGGCGCGGGCGGAGGCCGCCTGCAGTCGCTCGAACTCCACGGCGCGGTCGTCGCCGGACAGCAGGCAGTAGCGGCCCGTGTGGAACTCCACCACCTGGGCGCCGACGGCGTGAGCGGCCTCGACCTGCTCCAGACTGGGCTCGATGAACAGGGAAACGCGTATGCCCGCTTCGGCTAGGGCCTGCACGACCGGGCCGATGCGCGCCTCATGACCGGCGACGGCCAGCCCGCCCTCGGTCGTCACTTCTTCCCGCCGTTCCGGCACCAGACAGGCGGCATGCGGACGGTGGCGCAAGGCGATGGCCAGCATCTCATCGGTGACCGCCATCTCGAGATTGAGCGGCCGCCCCGCTTCGGCGCACAGGGCGCTCAGCGCATCAATGTCCGTATCGGTGATGTGGCGGCGGTCTTCACGCAGGTGAGCAGTGATGCCGTCAGCGCCTGCCGCCAGCGCTTCCTGCGCCGCCCGCACAGGGTCGGGATGCACGCCGCCGCGCGCGTTCCGCACCGTGGCGACGTGGTCGATGTTGACGCCTAAACGGACAGGATTGACCATCCTCGTCCTCCCTATTTCGACAACCGTCGGCTGCCGGGATCCTCGACCGGCAGGGCGGCCAGTTCGGGCGGCAGGGCGTCGGCCGGATAGGCAGGCACGTCCAGTGTCGCCAGAGCGATCAGGGGCACGCCGACATCGGCCTTGCCGCCCGAACGGTCGACGATGCAGGCCGCCGCGACGACCTCGCCGCCTGCGTCCTGGATGGCGGCGATGCATTCGCGCGAGGACAGCCCGGTCGTGACGATGTCTTCGACCATGACCACCTTCTCGCCCGGCTCGATGCTGAACCCGCGCCGCAGTTTGAAGGCCCCGCCCTCGCGCTCGACGTAGAGCGAACGGACGTTCAGGTGTTTCGCCGTCTCATAGCCGGGGATGATGCCGCCGACGGCGGGCGAGATGGCCACGTCCACGACGCCTACGGTGGCGATGATCTTCTCGGCCAGGGCCTTGCACAGGCGCTCGCAGCGGCGCGTGTCCATGAAGACCAGATTCTTCTGCAGAAAGACCGGGCTGTGCAGGCCGGACGACAGGACGAAATGACCTTCGCGCAGGGCGCCGGCGTCGCGGAATTCGTTGAGGACGTCTTTAGTGTTCATCTGGCCTGCATACGCGCTGACGGACGACGATTGAAGCCCGCTATTCGATGACCTCGCCGGGTTTCAGCCCGCCGGCCAGCAAGGCCGTCCACACGCTCTCGGCGTCATCGGCGAAGGCGAACAGCTCCATGTCCGCCGCCTTGACCATGCCGTGCTCGATCATCGTCTCGAAATTGATCACCGAGCGCCAGTAGGCTTCGTCGAACAGGACGATGGGAATGGCGGGCGCCTTGCCGGTCTGGCGCAGGGTCAGGATCTCGAACAGTTCGTCCAGGGTGCCAAAGCCGCCGGGGAAGACCACCAGGGCGTTGGCGCGCATGGCCAGGTGCATCTTGCGCATGGCGAAATAGTGGAACTGGAACGTCAGCTCCGGCGTCGACCAGGGGTTGGGGAACTGCTCATGCGGCAGGGTGACGTTGAAGCCGACGGAGGGAGCCCCCGCCTCGTGCGCGCCCTGGTTGGCGGCCTGCATGATGCCGGGGCCGCCGCCGGTGGCGATGACGTTGTCACGGACCTCGCCCGGCGAACCGCGGAATGCCCCGCCCCGCTCGGACGCCAGCTTGCCGAACAGACGCGCCTGTTCGTACCAGTAGGCGTGCCGTCCGCCGCCGTCAGCGCCCACGCGAGCGCTGCCGAACACGACGATGGTCGAGCGCACGCCCCAGGCCCGCAAAGCCTCCTCGGCCTTGGCGTATTCCAGAAGAAAACGCACGCCGCGCATGGTGTCGCCCAGCAGGAAGTCCTGATCGGTGGCGGCCAGTTTGTAGGACGGCGAGGCCAGTTGCGCTTCGTTGGCGAGTTTCTGCTGTTCAGGAGTCATCTGTGCTTTCTGTCGTGTGGAGACCGAGTGACGACGCGCGTCAGCCCCGGACGCGGTCGACCGAATCGACCGAGGGATTGGCGCGCAGAGCGGCCATGATCATGGTGGCGTGTTTGGCGTCTTCGACCTCGACGTCGATCTCGACATCAAAGAAGTCCTGCTGGCGATGACTCATCACCAGGTTGAGGATGTTGCCCCCCGCCTCGCCGATGATGGTCGCCACCTGGCCCAGCACGCCCGCCGAATTCTGGATGGTGACATGGATGCGGGCGGCGGCGACGGCGCCGCGCTCGGCCTGGGGCGTCCATTGCAGATCCTGCCAGACGGAGTCGTCGTCGGCGTAGTCGGCCAGACGCTGGCAATCGATGGTGTGGACCGTCAGTCCCGCCTCGGGTTCCAGAATCCCCACGATGCGGTCGCCCGGCACCGGCGAACAGCACTGGCCGAAGTTGATGCTGACGCCGGGCGTCAGACCGCCGCCGCGCACGAACAGACGCGCCTGTTCGTCGTCGATCCGCTTGCGGTCCGGCCCGGCCTTCATTCGTCCGGCCAGCGCCGGGAACAGAGTCTCGCCGACCTTGGCCGCCGACAGACGCCCGCGCCCTATGGCCTCATAGATGTCTTCGTCGCTGGCGAAGCCCAGGGTCTCGCGCACAGGCACCAGAGACACGTCCGCCGCCGTCTTGCCCGCACGGGTCAGGGTCTGTTCAAACGTCGCTCGTCCCAGCTTCTGGAACTCGTCGCGCTCGGACGTGCGGATGTGGCGTCGGATGGCCGATCGCGCCCGGCCCGTCACCGTCAGCGAGCGCCAGTCGACGGGGATTTCGCGCTTGGCCCCGCGCACGATCTCAACCACATCGCCGTTCTGAAGCTGGGTTCGCATCGGCTTCAGCTCGCCGTTGATCTTGACGCCCACGGCCGTGTCGCCGACCTCGGTGTGGACGGCATAGGCGAAGTCCAGCGCCATGCCGCCGCGCGGCAGGGTGATCAGCGCCCCCTTGGGCGTGAAGACGAAGACCTGCTCGAGATACATCTCCAGCTTGGCGTGTTCGACCCAGTCCTCGCCGCCTTCGCCATGCTCGATGACCTGAACCAGGTGACGCAGATTCTGCAACGGATCACGGCCGCCGCCTTGCTCCATGGCCTCCTTGTCGAAGCCGTAGGACTTGTTCTTGTAGGCCCAGTGCGCCGCCACCCCGTCCTCGGCCACGCGGTCCATGGCCTCGGTGCGAATCTGCATCTCGATGCGCAGACCCGACGGCCCGACCACAGTGGTGTGCAGCGAGCGGTAGTTGTTCGACTTGGGTGTGGAGATGAAGTCCTTGAACCGTTCCGGCACCATGGGCCAGGCGCGGTGGATCACGCCCAGGGCGCGATAGCAGTCGTCCTCGGCCTGAACGATCACCCGGAAGCCGTAGATGTCGGACAGGGAAGAGAAGCCGACAGATTTCCTCTGCAGCTTGCGCCAGATCGAATAGGGCGTCTTCTCGCGGCCCAGGACGTGCGCGTTGACGCCCGCCTCCGACAGCACCCGCTCGACCTCGCCGGACACGCCTTCAATGGCGCGGCCATGCTCCAGCTTCAGCGCTTCCAGACGGCGCTGGATGGCGGTGCGGGCGGTCGGGTTCAGATGTTCGAACGCCAGCTCCTCCAGTTCGGAGGCGATGGAGTGGATGCCGATGGACCGGCCCAGAGGCGCATAGACTTCCAGCGTCTCGCGGCTGATGCGTTCGCGCTTTTCGGGTTTGACGTATTTCAGCGTCCGCATGTTGTGCAGACGGTCGGCCAGCTTGACCAACAGGACACGGACATCCTTGGAGATGGCCAGGATGAATTTGCGCAGGTTCTCGGCCTGGCGGGTGTATTCGGCCTGAAGCTCCAGCCGCGACAGCTTGGTCACGCCCTCGACCAGGACGGCGATCTCTTCGCCGAACATCTGGGCGATGTCGTCGCGGGTGGCCGAAGTGTCCTCGACCACGTCATGCAGCAGGGCGGTGACGATGGTCGCCGTGTCCAGTCTGTAGTCAGTCAGAATGCCCGCGACCTGGATCGGATGGGCGAAATAGGGATCGCCCGAGGCCCGCAACTGCGAGCCATGCATCTTCATCGCATAGACATAGGCGCGGTTGAGAAGCTGCTCGTCGGCGGTGGGATCATAGGCGCGGACCGCCTCCACCAGCTCGAATTGACGAAGCACCCGGGCCTTGGGCTCGAGCGCTTCATCAGACGCGGCTTCTTTTGCTTTTGGGCTGCCAGAACGCGCGGTAGGCGCGGGCTGACGCGCCGGCAGAATGGTGATGCCGTTTTCAGGCTCCACCTTCAGTAGCGCTCCTCCTGGCCGCCGTCCCGGTCGCTTTGCAGCGCGCGGATCAGTTCAGCCTCGGCCATGTTCATGTGCTGAGGCTCGGCCAGCAGACCGGCGATCTCGGCTTCGTCTTCCGCCTCAGTGCGCTCATCGACGCGTTGCAGGGTGACGATGATGCTCTCGATCGCCTCATCGGGGACGACCTTGTCTTCGGCGATTTCGCGCAGAGCCACGACCGGGTTCTTGTCGTTGTCGCGATCCAGCATCAGAGGCGCGCCGTTGGCGATGTTGCGGGCGCGGTTGCCGGCCAGCAGCACCAGACCGAAACGGTTCGGCACTTTTTCGATGCAGTCTTCAACGGTTACGCGGGCCATGAATATCCTCGGGCGGCAGGAAGAACCGTGTAAAATAGAGCGTTGCGCTCAATTGTGCAACGCCACATGGCGTCTATTTCAGCCTTCAACCCCGAGCAGGCGCCGCGTCTCGCCCGACCGACGCCGCATCGCGCAGGGCCTGCGCCGTCCCCAGCCCCAGAGGATGGCTCCAGTCCGGTGCGATCTCGGCCAGAGGGCCCATGACGAAGCGGCGATCGGCCGCGCGCGGATGCGGCAGGATCAGTCCTTCAAGATCGCCGCTCAGACGGCCATAGGCGATCAGATCCAGGTCCAGGGTGCGCGGGGCGTTGCGTTCGCTGCGACGGCGCCCGAACACATCCTCGATCTGCGCCAGCGTCGCCATCAGGGCGTGGGGCTCCAGCGCTGTGCGCACCACCACCACGCCGTTCAGGAAGGGCGGGTCCGTCGGGTCAGGCCACGCTAGCGAGGACCACCATGACGAGCGGGCGACAACGTCGATACCCTCTGCCCTGAACCGCGCCAGGGCCGCCTCCAGCGCTTCGCGGCAGTCGCTCCAGGCCCCCTTGTCATTGCAGCCCAGGGCGACGATGACAGCCTGGTCCAGGTCATCTGCGCCGTCTATTTCGACGGCGGCCGGGACGGCGTGATTTTCGGAGCCCTTTTCCATGACGTCCTATTCGACCGACCGCACCGCATTGTTCATCGACGGGGCCAATCTCTACTCCTCGGCCAAGGCCCTGAACGCTGATCTCGACTTCAGGAAACTGGTCGAGAAACACCGCGCCGAGAGCCGTCTGATCCGCGCCTATTATTACACGGCCATCGTCGAGGGCGAAGAGTTCTCGCCGATCAAACCTCTGATCGACTGGCTCGACTACAACGGCTTCACCTTGGTGACCAAGCCGGTCAAGCGCTTCACCGATGCGCAGGGCCACACCCGCACCAAGGGCAATATGGATATGGAGATCGCGGTCGACATGCTGGAGATGGCGCCGCACCTGGATCACGCCGTCCTGTTCAGCGGCGACGGCGACTTCCGCCGGGGGGTCGAGGCGGTTCAGGCCAAGGGGGTGCGCGTCACCGTCGTCTCGACCCTGCGCAGCCAGCCGCCCCAGATCGCTGACGAATTGCGTCGCCAGGCGGATGCGTTCGTGGACTTGGCGGACCTGCTGCCGGAGATCGGCCGCCCGCGGGCGGGAGGCAGCCAGTGACCCTCTCCTACCCCGCCGAGCCGCCGCGCGACTGTCCGCTGTGCCCGCGTCTGGTCGAATACCGGACCGAGAACCAGGCCGCCCATCCCGAGTGGTGGAACGGCCCCGCCGCCTCCTTCGGCGATCCTGACGCGCGCCTGCTGATCGCGGGCCTTGCGCCGGGGCGGATGGGGGCCAACCGCACGGGCCGTCCCTTCACCGGCGATGGCGCCGGGGTCATCCTGTATGAGACGCTGAAGAAGACCGGCTTTGCGACCGGCCATTATGATCCCGACGGCAAGGACGACCTGCGGCTGATCGACTGCATGATCACCAACGCCGTGCGCTGCGCCCCGCCTTTGAACAAGCCCACGCCGCAAGAGGAGGCGACCTGCCGACCCTTCCTCAAGACCCGACTGACGCAACTGCCGCGCCTGAAGGTGATCGTCACCCTGGGCGACATCTCGCGCCGCAGCATCTTGAAGACCCTGGGCCTGCCCGGAACCGCCATCCCGCCCGGCCACGGTGTCGAAGGCCCAGCTGGCCCTTATACGCTGATCAACAGCTACCACTGCTCGCGGCTGAACACGAACACGGGGCGGCTGACGCCGGCGATGTTTGAAGAGATTTTCGAGCGTGCACGGGCGGCGATTGGAGGTTGAGGCTCAGCCCCGCTCCTTCATCAGCCGCGCCTTGTCACGTGCCCAGTCGCGGTCGGCCGTGGCCTGGCGCTTGTCGTGCAGCTTCTTGCCCTTGGCCATGGCGATCTCGATCTTGGCCTTGCCCGCCTCGTTTAGATAGAGGCGCACCGGGATGATGGTCTGGCCGTCGCGCTGGACGGCGCCGATCATGCGGTCGATCTGCTTGCGGTGAAGCAACAGGCGGCGCGGGCGGTGCGGCTCGTGGTTGAAGCGGTTGGCCTGTTTATAGGGCGGGATGTCGGCGTTGATCAGCACCAGGTCACGCCCCTCGGGCGAGACATAACTTTCGGCGATGTTGGCCCGGCCGTCGCGCAGGGCCTTGATTTCCGTGCCCAGCAACTGGATCCCGGCCTCGACGAAGTCTTCCAGGAAGTAGTCGAACTTGGCCCGGCGGTTCTCGGCCAGAAGCTTGGTCTTGGGTTTGTCAGAGGCCATAAACATGCCCCCCAACACCGCTCATCCCCGCGAAGGCGGGGATCCAGTGCTTTGGGTGATGCGGCTGTGATCGCGCGCGCTTAGGCCGTTGACCGGAAGCACCCGCGTCAAGCTGGACAGGACTGGTTCCCCGCCTTCGCGGGGATGAGCGGAAAGAAGAGGCCATCAACCGACGCCTGCGTCCGCCATGGCGCGATCGATGAGCGGCTTCACCGCGTCCGAGGTGGGCGACAGCGGCAGTCGCGCTTCTTCGCGGCACAGGCCCAGCTTGGCCAGGGCGTATTTGGTCGGCGCCGGTGAGTTGTCGAGGAACAGGGCCTTGCACAGGCCGATCAGCCGGTCCTGCCAGTCGCGCGCCGTGGCGTAGTCGCCCGCCGCCGCCGCATTGTGAAGCGCCACCATGGCCTCGGGCGCGACGTTCGACGCCACCGAGATCAGGCCGACGCCGCCATAGGCCTGATAGCCCAGATAGCTGGGGTCATCGCCTGAGATCAGATCGAACTGTCCGCCGATGTTGGCGTGCATCCAGCTGACCCGGCTCATGTCGCCGGTGGCGTCTTTTATGCCGACGATGTTGGGGTGGCCCGCCAGCTTGGCCACCGTCTCATTGGCCAGATCGGAGCCTGTGCGGGCGGGCACGTTGTAGAGCAGGATCGGCAGTTGCACCGCGTCGGCGATGGCCTCGAAATGCGCCGCCATCCCGGCCTGCGACGGGCGGATGTAATAGGGGGTGACGACAAGCGCTCCGTCCGCGCCCACCGTCTTGGCGTGACGGGTCAGGTCGATGGCTTCCTTGGTGTAGGTCGATCCGGTCCCGGCGATGACCGGCACGCGCCCGGCGACCAGCCGCACGCACAGCTCGATCACATGCTTGTGCTCATCCAGATCCACGCTGGCGCCCTCGCCCGTGGTGCCGACAGGCACCAGCCCGCCGATGCCGGCGGCGATCTGGCGCTCGATGAGGGTGGCGAAGGCGGCTTCGTCCACGTTTCCGTCACGAAGAGGTGTGATCAGGGCGGTGATCACGCCCTTGAACAAAGGGGCGGGCATTGAAACGATGGTCCTGCGTGGAAGTGGCGACAGTCGCTGAAGCGGAGCGCGGAGGGTAGGTCGCCGATCACCTGATCGCAACTGAAACCAATGAGGATTGAGCACGGCATGATGATGACTTCCCTGGCCGCCGCGATCGCCCTGTTCGCGCCCGCGCCTGAAACCGTGCTGCCTCAGGCGGTCCCTTATCAGTCCGTGGCCGGACCGGTCAGCAATCAGCCGCGTGTTCTGAGCGACAGCGACACCGCCCTGTTCCGCCAGGGCCTGGCCGCCGCTCGCGCCCGCGACGTGTCCGGCGCCCGCAACGCCGCCGCCTCCATCAGCGATCCTGTGGCCCGAAAACTGGTGGAATGGGCCCTGATCGACACCTCCGCAGGTCAGTTGAGCGTCAGCGATCTGGCCGTGGCTGATTCGACTTTCAACGGCTGGCCGCGCAGCGACAGCCGCCGCGCCGCCACCGAGCGGGCTCTAGACAATGGATTCGCAGGCGCCGACGCCGCCTTGGCCTTTTTCGTCACGACGCCGCCCGCCACGGTTCAGGGCGCCATCGCCCTGGCCTCCGCCTATGAACAACGCGGCCAGCGCGATGAGGCCCGCAGCCTCATCACCGACTGGTGGCGCACCCGTTCCTTCGACGACGCCAGCCAGAGCCGCATCCTGTCGCGCTGGGGCGGTTGGCTGAGCCAGGCCGATCACGACGCCCGCCTGACCATGCTGCTGTCCGGCCCGCACGGTCCGGCGACCCGGGCCATGATCGCCCTCGTCTCACCCGAGCGCCAGACCATCGCCAACGCCGTTCTGACCCTGCGCACGGCCTACAGCCCCGACGCCGTGGTGGCCGGGCTGTCGCCCAGCCAGGCCATGGATCCGAATGTGGTGCTGGAGCGGGTCCGCATCCTGCGTTCGCAGACGCGCCAGTCCGAGGCATTCCCCCTTCTGTCCGCCCTGCCCCCCGCCCCCTCGCACAAGGAGGGGCAGGACACGCTGTGGAGCGAGCGGCGCAACTACTTCCTCGACGCCCTGCAGGTCCGCAACTGGCAGGCCGCTTATGACGCCATGAACAACCACGGCTTCCCGTCGGGCGAGCGCAAGGTGGATGCGGAGTTCTTCGCCGGCTGGGTCGCGCTCGTGAAGCTGAACGATCCGGCCCGGGCGGCGCGACATTTCGAGACCCTGCGTCAGGCATCATCCACGCCGATCACCCAGGGGCGCGCCCTCTACTGGCTGGGCCGGGCCGCCGAGGCGCAGGGGCTGACGCCTGCCGCCGTGGAATATTACCAGGCCGGTTCGCGCCACATCCAGACCTTCTACGGTCAGCTGGCCGCCGAGAAGGCGGGGGTGCGCACCCTGACCCTGCCCGGCGATCCGGCGCCGGACGACCGCGACGTCGCCGCCTTCGAGGCCAATGAGATGGTGCGGGCCATGCGCATCCTGGGCGAGACGAATGAGACCAGCCTGTTCCGCGTCTTCGCCTATCAACTGGACGACGTCCTGCCGTCGGGGACCGATCTGGCCCTGCTGATGGACCTGTCGCGCAACTATGGCGAGGGTTTCACCGCCATGATGGTGGGGCGCACCGCCAGTCAGCGCGGTTTCCTGATGCCGGAGCGTCAGTATCCGGTGCGCCTGCCGCCGTCCGTGCCGGGCGCTGCGCCGGTGGAGTTCACCCTGGCCATCACCCGTCAGGAGTCCAGCTTCGATCCCCGCGCCCGCTCGCACGCCAATGCCCGCGGCATGATGCAATTCCTGCCCGCCACGGGGCGCATCGTGGCGCGCCAGCTGGGCATGCCCTACTCCGACGAACAGCTCTATGATCCCGATTACAACATGACATTGGGCAGCTATCATCTGGGTGACCTGACCAATCGGTTCGGCGGCTCCATGCTGATGACCACCATCGGCTACAACGCCGGTCCGGCGCGGCCCAGCCAGTGGGTGGCGCGCTGCGGCGATCCGCGCGGCGGACAGGTGGATCCGGTCGACTTCATCGAATGCGCCCCCTTCACCGAGACGCGCAACTACATGATGCGGGTGATGGAGAACATGTCGGTCTACAAGGCGCGGCTGAACGGCGGTTCCGCCCCTCTGACCCTGTCGGAAGACCTGCGCCGCGGCGCCGCCAGCGGGCCGCGCCCCTACACCTACTCCGGCCCTGACGGCGAGACGACGCCGACGCCCGAACCGGTCGAATAGCGCCGGGCGCTGAGCAACAGACCGTCCGGTCCCTCGACCCACCGGGCGGTCAAGCCGAAGACGTCGGCCATGATAGCGGGCGTCAGGGCGTCAGCGGGCGCGTCATCGGCGACGACCCTGCCCTGATCCAACACCACGACGCGGTCGGCGCAGCGGGCGGCCAGCGCCAGGTCGTGCAGGCTGACCAGAACCGATTGGCCCGCATCCGCCCGCGCCCTCAGCAGGGCCAGCACCATCAACTGCGCCTCGGGGTCCAGACCGGCGATGGGTTCATCGACCAGAAGGGCCTTCGCCTGCGTCGTCAGGGCCCGCGCCAAAAGCACCCGCGCCCGCTCGCCGCCCGACATCTCGGCCACGCCACGATCCGCCAGATGGCCCGCCTCAACGGTGTCCAGCGCCGCCCGGGCGCGGGCCAGAGCCTCGCCCGCTGACAGGAAGGGCGCGCCGAGCGCCGCCACCTCGACCGCCGGCATGTTCCAGGCGATGCGCCGCTCCTGAGGCAGGTAGGCGGCGCGTTCAGCACGGCGCTGCGAGCTGAGACGCGCCGCATCCTCCCCGCCCAGACGCGCCTGACCGGCGGTCAGGGGAACCAGACCGGCCAGCGCCCGGATGGCGCTGGACTTGCCTGCGCCGTTGGGGCCGACCAGAGCCACGATCTCGCCCGCCTCGACGCCGAATGACACCCGGTCCAGCACAGTGCGCCCGCCCAGACGCGCCGTCGCTTCGATCAGTTGAAGCGCGCTCACAGCCGCCACTCCCGCGCCGCCCGCCAAGCGATCAGCGCGAACAGGGGCGCGCCGACCAGGGCGGTGAACACCCCCAGCTTCAGTTCCTGATCCGTCGGCGTCATCCGCGCCATCAGATCGGCGACGACCAGCATCAACCCTCCGGCCAGGGCGCTTGGGGCCAGAAGCCGGGCCGGATCGCCTCGCACCAACGTCCGCACCAGATGAGGCGCCGCCAGACCGACGAAGCCGATAATCCCCGCCACCGCCACAGCCGCCCCCGTCGCCAGCGCCGCCGCCAGCAGGGCCAGAAGCCGCAAGCGCGCCATCGGCAGGCCCGAGGTCTGCGCCGTCTCCTCGCCCAAGGTCAGCATCTTCAGCCCCGGAGAGGCCAGCGCCGCCAGAACGCCGGACAGGATCACCGCCGGCGTCACCCAAGCCACGTCGATCCAGCTGCGGTTCTGCACCGAGCCCAGCAGCCAGCTCATCACCTCGGCGGTGGCGATGGGCGACGGCGACAGGTTGAAGATCAGGGCCGTGGCTGCGCCCGCGAAACTGGAAAGGGCCACGCCGAACAGGATCAGCGCCTCTGGCGACCTGACCCGCGCCGAGAACAGGATCAGCAGACCGCCCGCCGCGCCTGCGCCGATCAGGGCCGCCGTCTCGACCGCGCCAGGCCAGGCGGCGGCGCCCATGACAATGGCCAGGGCCGCGCCGAGCGCCGCCGTCGCCGACACGCCCAGAACGCCCGGATCGGCCAGCGGATTGCGCAACAGCCCTTGCATCACCGCCCCGGCCAGACCCAGGGCCGCGCCCACCGTCAAGGCCGTCGCCACGCGCGGCGCCCGCACCAGCCAGAGAACGTCCGCCGGGCCGGAGCCGGGATCGCTCAGCGCTTGACGCCATTGGGCCGCATCGAAGGTGCTTTCGCCCATGAGTACGCCGCTGGCGGCGGCCAGCACGATCAGCACGGCCAGCGTCAGGATCAGCCGTTTCACGCGCCGGCTCTCGTCATGACGGCGGCGTCAGCGGCGAACCAGGCGGGACAGCTCAACGCCGTGGCCGGAAGCCGTGCGGCGACACGGTCTTTCACAGCGGCCTGGATCACCGGATGCCGCCCCGGCCCGCGCCAGTCGTCACGGATGCGGTCGAACATGCCCAGGATGAAGCGATGCGGCGGCGACAGGGCGATCCGCTCGACGCTGACAGGCTGAAAGCCCGGCGACGGCGCCAGATTGGCGAAGCCTGCGGCCTTCAGAATGGCGTCCATCAACGTCCCCCGCCCCGCCGTGAAACCGCCTGGCGTCAGATACAGAGCCGAAGCGGGCGCCTCATGAGGTGTCGCCGCCTCAGCCAGCCGTTCGGTCATGTGCGCTTGCAACGCCGCGCCCCGCGCCTCGGCGTCCAGACCCGTCGCGACGGTGGAGATGTTGGCGCGCACCCCCTCCATGTCGGTGGCGTCTTCTATGGTCAGGACGCGCACGCCCCGCGCCTGCAACGCCGCCAGCAGGCGCGGTTCGCCGCCCCAATAACGCACAACCACATCGGGCTCAAAGGCGATAGCCGCCTCCAGCGTCGGGCGGACGCGGCGATGTCCGGCGGCGGCTTCTCTCATCCAGGAATCCGGGTCGTCCGCGCGCGGCGACAGGGCCAGTTCAGCGTCGGGCCTGAGCGCCAGCGCATATTGGTCGCCGCACTGATCCAGCGACATGACGCGAAGAGGCCGCGCCTCGACAGAAACCGCCACGCTCCACGCCAGCATCACGGCAGCCCCCAGACCCCAGCGATGGCTCACGGCTTGAGCAGACCGGCGAACAGGGCGTCCAGAGTGGTGCTGACCAGCAGGTCGCGTTCGACCCAGTCGAAATAGGGTTTGGTGATCATCAACGACACTACACCGTGCGCACCCGCCCAAAGTGTCTGCGCAGTGGCCAGCGTTTCTCCTCGCAAAAGCCCCTCGGCCTGCGCCTCCTCGACCACGCTGACGAAGGACTGGAACAGGGCGATCCCCATGCCTTGCGCCGCCGTCTCGGCCGGCTGGGCCTCGATCGGGCGCGTCATATAGACCAGCCGGTAGGCGTTGGGATTGTCGAAGCCGAACTGCACATAGGCGTCCATCAGCCGGCGCATCCGCACCGGCGCCGACGCCGGCTCGGCCAGCACGCCGCGGTTGACCATCAGCAGCTGTTCGAACGACCGCTCGCAGATCTCATGCAGGATTTCGCTCTTGTCGCTGAAGTGCATGTAGAGCGCCGTCGATGACAGACCGACCTCGTCCGCGATCTTGCGGATGGTGGCGCCGTCATAGCCATGATCGACGAATATCCGCTCGGCCGCCGCCAGAATCTCCGCCCGACGCGCGTGGCCCTCGCCCTTGGGCTTGCGTTGAGAACGATGTGGCGAAATCGGCGAGGTCAAGGGGCGCTCCGGGACGAAGCTGATGAATAGCGGCAAACCCGGCGCGTAGCCAACCGCTTGCGCCGCGCGAATCACTTCGTTAACTCTTTCGATATGGAGCGGGCGGGGGTCAGCAGCCTTTCGGATCGCCGCAATGTCGGTGATCGCCACCGTCCGCCGCGCTTTCACAGCGCGCGGATGCGAACCTTCTCACTCGATCAACTAGCCTGCATTGCGCTGGTTCTTGCCGGCGGTTGGGCGATGTTCCGGTTCGTGCCCAGTCTAGCCAGCGCCATACTTGTGTACGGCGTCGCCACCCTGTTCCTGGCCATGGCTGCTTGGCGCGTCGTTCTGATCATTCTCAGTCGCCGCCCGCCTTCGCGTGTGGCGGATCCCGCCGTTTGGCCCCGTTACACCATTGTTGCGGCGCTTCATGATGAGGTCGAGGTCGTCGGGCAGTTGATCGAAAATCTGTCCCAGATCGACTATCCGCCTGATCGGCTGCAGGGACTGCTGGTCCTGGAGGCCCATGACCACGCCACCATAGCCGCCGCCCTGTCCGCGCCGCGTCCCGACTGGCTGGAGGTCTTCATCGCTCCGCCCGGCGCGCCCCAGACCAAGCCTCGCGCCCTGAACTGCGCCCTGGACCGGGCCACAGGCGACCTTCTGACCGTCTATGACGCCGAGGACGATCCTGATCCGCTGCAGCTCAGGGAGGCGGCGGTATGTTTCGCTCAGGATCGGACCGACCGTCTGGCCTGTCTTCAGGCGCCCTTACGCATCCGGCGAAAGCATCGCGGCCCGTCATCTTCCCCTTTTCTGGATCGTCAGTTCGCGGCGGAATACGCCGCCCTGTTCGAGGTCCTCATCCCAGGCATGGCGCGGCTGGGCCTGCCCTTCCCGCTGGGCGGCACCAGCAATCATTTCCGCGTCGATGTGCTGCGCCGGATCGGCGGCTGGGACGCCTTCAATGTCACGGAGGACGCCGATCTGGGCTTCCGTCTGTGGCGCAACGGCTGGCGGCAAGGCGTGATCACGCGCCCGACCTGGGAGACCCCGCCCGGCGATCTCGACAACTGGCTGCCGCAACGCACCCGTTGGCTGAAGGGCTATATGCAGACCTTCGGCGTCCACACGCGACGGGCCTGGCGGCTGGGTCCGGCGGGCCTGTTCTCCCTGTTCGTCAGCCTGGGCGCTGGCCTGGCGTCAGCCGCGATCCACGGCCCGTCCCTGGCCTGGTTCGCCGCGTCCGTCAGCGTGGCGGCCATGGCGGGCCTGCCGCCCCAGATGCCGCTTCTTGCGCCAGTGGTCTGCATCATCGGCGCGCTCAGCGCCTGGACCGCCTGCTCGGTCGGCGCGCGACGGGCGGGGATCGACTACCGCCCGACCGACATGCTGGCGGCCCCTGCCTATTGGTCCCTGCTCAGCCTGGCCTTCCTGCATGCGGCGTGGCGGGTGGTGAGCGAGCCCTTCCTCTGGAACAAGACGCCGCACCGCGCCGATGCGCCGCCGAAAACCGCCGCCGTCGTCGCCTTCAAGAACGAGGCGCTGGACGTGGAGGCGGCTGTCCGCCTATCTGCGCCTCATGTCGCCACGTTTGAATCCCGTTCCTGAGACCCTCGTCACCCGCGCCTGGGCCGACTACGCCCTGCTGGACAGCGGCGACGGGCGCAAGCTGGAGCGCTACGGCCCCTACACCGTCGTGCGGCCCGAGCCTCAGTGCTTCTGGTCGCCGCGCGACGCCGCGGCCTTCGATCAGGCCGATGCCGTGTTCGACCCGACCGATGAGGACGAGTCCGGCCGTTGGCGTTTCGCAGGCAAGCCGGTCGACACCTTCCCCCTGGCCTGGCGCGATGTGCGCTTCACCAGCCGCTTCACCCCCTTCCGCCACCTGGCCTTCTTCCCCGAACAGGCGGCCAACTGGGAGTGGCTGGACGGGCGGATCAGATCCCTGCGCGCGCAACCGGGCAAACCCGCCCCTCGCATCTTGAATCTATTCGGCTACACCGGCGTGGCCAGCCTGGCCTGCGCGGCGGCGGGCGCCGAGGTCACCCATGTGGACGCCTCCAAGAAGTCCGTCGCCTGGGCGCGCGAGAACGCCGAACTGTCCGGCCTGGCCGACCGGCCGATCCGCTGGATCGTAGAGGACGCCCGCAAATACGCCGCCCGAGAGGTCCGTCGCGGGGTGAAATATGACGGCATCATCCTGGACCCGCCCAAATACGGACGCGGGCCGACGGGCGAGGTCTGGCGGCTGTTCGAGGACCTGCCCGGCCTGTTGAAGGACTGCGCCGCCCTGTTGTCCGACGACGCTTCCTTCTTGCTGCTCAACGCCTATGCGGCGCGCATTTCCGGCCTGTCGCTGGCCCATCTGATGGCCGAGGCGGTCGCGGACCGGGCCGGAACCATAGACTGGGGCGAGCTTGCCCTGGCCGAGGACGGCTCGGACGGCCGCGCCATCGGCCTCAGCTTCTTCGCTAGATGGTCAGCCCGGGGGTCGTCATGAGCGCCCATCCCGACGACCGGTTGATCACCTCCCTGACCAATGACACGGTCAAGGCGGTGCGCGCCCTGCACATGCGCAAGGAACGCGAGCACACCGGACGTTTCCTAGCCGAGGGCCTGAAGTTCATCGGTGAAGCCCTTGATCAGAAACGCATCCCTCGTCTGTTGATGGTCGGCATGGAGGCGCGCGAGCATCCCATTCTCGACCGCGCCCGCGATGAGACCCGTGCGGCGGGCGGCGAGGTGGTGGTCGTCACCCATCCCATCCTGGAAAAGATCAGCCGCCGCGACAATCCGCAGACGGTGCTGGGCGTGTTTGATCAGGTCTATACGCCCCTGTCGGCCATCCAGCCCGCCAGCGCCCCCGCCTGGGTGGCGCTGGAGCAGGTGCGCGATCCCGGCAATCTGGGCACCATCATCCGCACGGCGGACTCCGCCGGCTGCGGCGGCGTCATCCTGATCGGCGACTGCGTCGATCCCTATTCGGTGGAGGCGGTGCGCGCCACCATGGGCTCGGTCTTCGCCGTCGCCATCGCCCGCGCCACGGTCGAGGAGTTCCTCGCCTGGCGCCAGACTTGGCCCGGCAGCGTCATCGGCACCCGTCTGGACGCCACGCATGGCTATCGCGACGCCGCCATCCAGCACCCGGCCTTGATCCTGATGGGCAATGAACAGGCCGGCCTGACCGACGCCCTCGCCGCCGCCTGCGACGTCAACGTCAAGATTCCCATGCGCGGCCGCGCCGACAGCCTGAACCTGGCCGTGGCCACAGGCGTCATGGTCTATGCGGTGACGGACGGGGTTTAGACATGCTTCCCTCTCCCGGCGGGAGAGGGTTTTAGAAACTGCGCCCGTCCACCCGTTTGGCTGTCCAGCTCCAGGGTTCGATGTCGGTCAGGGTGCGGATGTTGACCGCCACCGTCTCATCGCCGTTCGGCGCCACGCCCCGCGCGAAAGACTGCACGCCGCAGGTGTTGCAAAACAGGTGGGTGATTTTGTGGGTGTTGAAGGTGTGGGCCGTCTGCGCGTCCTCACCCGCCTTCAGCCGGAAGGCGTCCGGCTTGACGAAGGCCAGCACCAGTCCCTTACGGTAACAGTGCGAGCAGTTGCACTCGACCAACCCCTCCAGATCGCTGTCGACCTCATAGGCGACGGCGCCGCAGCGGCAGGAGCCCTCATGAGTCTGGGTCATCACGCATCCTCCAACAGAACGACGCCGGGCGCCGATTTCAACGCGCCGCGCAGGGCGCCGTCCAGACGATAACGCCCCGGCAGCTTCAACTCCACCTCGCGGCGGCCGAAGGAGGCGGTGTCCAGTGTGGCGATCAACGACACCTCACCGCCCTTGCCGCCGCCGGATTGCGCCCGCTCCAGACGCGACTTCAGCGCCTCCGTGTCCGCAGCGCGCGCCGAGACGTGGATGCGCAGGCCCATGGCGCCGTCGTCGATCAATGTGTCCAGGCGGCTGGCGTCGTCGCCGAAGAAGCGCACCTCGCCGTCGGCGCTCTTGGCGCGGACCCGGACCATTATGGAGGCGCCGACCTCCAGCACCTCGCGGCATTTGCGCAGTTGCTCGGGCGGGAACAAACATTCGAACTCGCCGGTCGGGTCGGAGAAGGTGACGAAGGCGAACTTCTCGCCCGACTTGGCGCTGGCCCGTTCCTGGCGGCGGCGGACGACGCCCGCCATCAGGAAGGCTTCATGGCCGCTTTCGGCCAGGGCCGTCGCCTCGGCCACAAAGGTCACGCGCTTGCGTTTCAACGCCGAAGTCATGTCCTCCAGCGGGTGGCCGGACAGGTAGAAGCCGACCGCTGACAGCTCCTGGTCCAGACGTTCCGGTCCCATCCACGGCTCGACCGGACGCAGGCGCGGCCGCGCCGCCCCGGCCTGATCGCCGCCGAACAGGGAGACCTGCGACGAGGCCCGCTCCGCCGCCACGCTCTGGCAATAGGCCATCAGGGTGTCGGCCTGTTCGAACAACTGGCGGCGGTTGGTGTGGAAGCAGTCGAAGGCGCCGGCGCGGGCCAGGTTCTCCATCGCCCGCTTGTTGACGAACTTGGGATCGACCCGTTCCAGGAAGTCGAAGATGTCGGTGAAGCGCCCGCCGGTCTCGCGCACCTCGACCAGATGCTTCATCGCCTCCAGGCCGACGTTGCGGATGGCGCCGAGCGCATAGAGCACCGAACCCGTCTTGGTACCGTCCGCCGCTTCCTCCCAGGCCACGTCGAAGTCGGCCGAGGAGCGGTTCACGTCCGGCGACAGGACAGGCACCTCGAATCGGCGGCAATCCTGATAGAAAACAGCCAGTTTGTCGGTGTTGCTGAGATCGAGAGACATGGACGCGGCCATGAATTCGACCGGGTGCGTCGCCTTCAGCCAGCCCGTCTGGAAGCTGATCAGCGCATAGGCCGCAGCGTGCGACTTGTTGAAGCCATAGCCGGCGAACTTGGCCACCAGGTCGAAGATGCCGCCGGACTGCTGTTCCGAAACGCCCTTCTCCAGCGCGCCCGCGACGAAGCGCGCCCGCTGGAAGTCCATCTCCTCCTTCTTCTTCTTGCCCATGGCCCGGCGCAGAAGGTCCGCCTCGCCCAGCGAATAGCCCGCCAGGATCTGGGCGATCTTCATCACCTGTTCCTGGTAGATGATGACGCCATAGGTCTCGGTCAGCACCTCGGTCAGGGACGGGTGCAGATAGTCCACCTCCTGACGACCGAATTTGCGGTCGATATAGGTGTCGATCATCTCCATCGGCCCGGGCCGGTAGAGGGAGATCAGGGCGGTGACTTCCTCAATGGAGCCGCAGCGCATCTTGCGCAGAGTGTCGCGCATGCCCTGGGATTCCAGCTGGAACACCCCGACCGTCTGGCCCGAGGCCATCAGCTCATAGGTGGCCGGGTCGTCCAGCGGCAGGCCGTTCCAGTCGGGCGCGGCGCCGCGCCGTTCCAGATACTGGCGCGCGCGGTCCAGAACGGTCAGCGTCTTCAGGCCCAGGAAGTCGAACTTGACCAGACCGGCCGCCTCGACCCACTTCATGTTGAACTGGCTGGCCGGAATGGTCGACCGCGGGTCCTGATACAGGGGCGCCAATTCGACCAGGGGCCGGTCGCCGATGACGATGCCCGCCGCGTGAGTCGAGGCGTTGCGGTACAGGCCCTCAAGCTCCAGCGCGGTGGACAAAAGCGTCGCCACCGCCGCCTCATTGTCGCGCGCCTCACGCAGGCGCGGCTCGATCTCGATGGCCTGGGCCAAGGTCACGGGGTTGGCGGGGTTGGCCGGCACCATCTTGGCCAGACGGTCCACCTGGCCCAGCGGCATCTGCAGCACCCGGCCGACGTCGCGCAGCACGGCCCGCGCCTGCAGCGTGCCGAAGGTGATGATCTGGGCCACACGGTCGGCGCCGTAGTGGTCCTGAACATAGTCGATGACCTCTTCGCGCCGCTCCTGACAGAAGTCGATGTCGAAGTCGGGCATGGAGACCCGTTCGGGGTTCAGGAACCGCTCGAACAGCAGGCCGAACCTCAAGGGGTCCAGATCGGTGATGGTCAGCGACCAGGCGACCAGAGAGCCGGCGCCCGAACCCCGCCCCGGCCCCACCGGGATGCCGTGCGTCTTGGCCCATTTGATGAAGTCGGCCACGATCAGGAAATAACCGGGGAAACCCATCTGCTGGATGATGCCCACTTCCCACTCGAGCCGGGTCCAGTATTCCTCCTCGGGCGCGGCGGGCGTGACCTGAGCCAGTCTGAGCTTCAGCCCTTCGCGGGCCTGGTGCATCAGTTCATCGGGTTCGGAACGGCCTGCGCCGGTGTCGAACCGCGGCAGGATCGGCGCCCGGGTCGGCGCGGAGAAGGCGCAGCGGCGGGCGATGTCCACGGTGTTGTCGCAGGCTTCTGGCAGGTCGGCGAACAGTTCGCGCATGGCGGCGGCGGGCTTGAACCAGTGCTCGCCCGTGATCCGGCGGCGGTCCTCCTGTCCGGTGAAGGCGCCGTCTGCGATGCACAGCAGGGCATCGTGAGACTTGGCCTGCGCCGCCTTGGCGTAGTGGACGTCATTGGTGGCGACGAGAGGAACATCGTGGGCGTAGGCCCATTCGACCAGACCGCGCTCGGCCTGTTGCTCGCTGGCCAGTCCATGACGTTGCAGTTCGACGTAAAAGCGGTCGCCGAAGACATCCTGCATGGCCGCCAGCGCGGCTCGCGCCTCTTCCGGCTTGTTCTGGACGAACAGCGGATCGATAGGGCCGTCCGGGCCGCCCGACAGCAACAGAAGCCCTTCAGAATGGGCCGCAACCTTGTCCCAGGGCAACCCCGGTTCATCGACTGGCCCAGCGTCCAGATAAGCCGAGGACGACAGCACCGACAGGTTCAGCCAGCCGGTTTCGTTCTGGACCAGAAGCACGACGGTCGGAACCTTGGCCCAGCGTTCGTTGACCTGACCGCCTATGCCGCGCACCGGCAGGGCGCATCCCAGGATGGGTTGAACCCCCGCCCCTTTGGCGCCCTCGCTGAACTCAAGCGCGCCGAACAGATTGGCCCGGTCAGCAACGCCCACCGCCGGCATGCCTGCATCCGCCGCCAGCACCGACACCTTGCCCGCCTTGATCGCGCCTTCCAGCAGCGAATAGGCTGAACGGACCCTCAGGTGGACGAACTGGGCAGGGCCTTGTGACATTGCAACTCCGCTGGCTCCAACAGGTGCGGAAGCCGATCCTGAACCCTAGGCGGATTCGCAACGGATCACGGCGCGCCCTGGTCCGGTCAGGTGATCAGAAACGACGCCTGCCACACCATCCAGACGAAGCCGCCGCATGATGCAAGCGACAGCATATCTCTCGTCCAACGCGCCATGATCTTGTCCCCAGATTGTGTGTTCTGGTTATGTTCTATGTTGTCGGTTTGTTCTCGTCAACCCCTCGCGGAACTCCCAACCGACAACGTCAGTGCTCGGTGAAACCCAGCTTGGTCAGGGCGGCGGCGAGCGCCGCCGTATTCGGCGAGCCTGTCTTCTTCAGCAGGCTGGCACGAAAGAATTCGATGGTGCGGGGGCTGAGTTCCAGCGTTTGCGCGATCTGCTTTGTCGTGCGGCCATCAAGGATATGAGCGGCGACCTGGCGCTCACGGCGGGTGAAGCCGGTGTCGGTGTCAGGCTTGGTGGATTTCAGCCCTACAAGAGCGCGGCGGACAGCAGCTTCCATCACCTCGCCCGGCACAGGCTTCTGGATCACGTCATCGACGCCCAGCCGCATGGCGTCGACCGTCTTGCCGACATCGACAAAGGCGCTGACCAGAATGACGGCGTGCTTTTCGAGCGCGCACAGGGCGCTGACCAGATCCAGCCCTTCGATGCCCGGCATCATCAGATCGACAATAATGCAGGTCGGCGCGGCCTCGCTGGCGTGATTCAGAGCGGCGAGCGGATCGGCGAAACCCATGGCCGGGATGCTGGCCTCACGCAGGCTGAGAAGAATGGACTGCAGCACCGATGAATCGTCATCGATCACCAGCACTTCATTCTGTGACAACGGCACGCCGCCTTCTGTATCCTGTTCCGACAAAGCAATCATTCGGCTCGCACACCCTTTCCGGGAACTCCGCGACCGACGATCCAGGATCTCAGCCAAGGCCCGGCGAATTGTCCACTTCCGCAGACAATAGCGTCACCACAACCTCTGCCTGATCACGGATCATCGCAGGCGGGGCGGCCTTACGAAACTTCGTAGTTACACGCAATTGCCCTGAAACCCCGCCACCGTTACCGAACACTGCTCTTTCATCATGACTGGCGAGGATTTTCGCATGCAGCTGGAAACGGTCCTCTACGTCAGCGTCCTGACTGGGCCTGCCCTGACGCCGGAGGGGGTGGCGGAGTTCACAGCGGTCCTCCGACGCCAGATGAGCGCGCTGGACATCACCGGCGCCTTTACAACTTGTGACAATCTGGGCGTGCACATCGCCCAGGGTGAAACAGCTTCCATCGATCGCCTCATGAGCGCCGTCGAAGTCGGATTCTGGCAAGCCGAAACGCAGGTTCTGAACCGAACGACGATCCAGACACGGGACTTCCATCGTTGGGATCTGCTGGACGCCCGCCTGTTCGGCGCCGAGGTGGACTGGCTGCGTGAACAACTGGCGCAGCCGGGTCCGTCCGCCGACCCCATCCGGGCGCTGCTGATCTGGGCCGCTTCGCGCCAGATCGAACGCGAGCCTGATGATTTCACCGGCGTCCTCTGGTCTCAGGCGCGGTCCGTCTCACTCACCCGACTGCACTGAGTCCTAATAAGCGCGGCCTTCGGCCGGTCGTTCTTCCAGATGGCCGTCCTTCAGGGCGAAGACACGGTCCATATGGCCGGCCAGCTCCATGTTGTGGGTGGCGATCAATGCGGCGACGCCGGTCTGTTTGACCAGGTCATGCAGGGCCTGGAACACGGTCTGGCTGGTTGCCGGATCGAGGTTGCCGGTGGGTTCATCGGCCAGAACCAGGCGCGGTCGGTTGGCCAGAGCCCGGGCCACCGCCACACGCTGGCGCTCGCCGCCAGACAGTTGGGCCGGCTGGTGGGTCAGACGGTCGCCGAGACCCAGCTTGCGCAGGAGGTCTTCGGCTCGGGCGCGCGCCTCGGCCTGTTTCACCCCCGCGATGCGCAGCGGCAGGGCCACGTTGTCGCGCGCGTCGAACTCGGGCAGCAAATGGTGGAACTGATAGACGAAGCCGATGCTGGCCAGGCGGATGTGGGTCCGTTCGCGCTCGCTCAGGCCGCCGACATCGGCGCCGTCGAAGTGGATCACGCCCGAGGTCGGCCGCTCCAGCAGGCCCGCCGCGTGCAGCAGCGATGACTTGCCCGATCCCGACGGGCCGATCAGGCCGACGATCTCGCCCGGCATGACGTCCAGATTGACCCCCTTCAGCACCGTCAGACCGCCCGCCTCCGTGTCATAGGTGCGGCTCATGTCTCGTGCGGAGAAGACGGCGCCCTGTGGAGCGTCTTGTGGAGCGTCCTGTGGAAAAGCCTGTGCAGAGGCTGTGGATTTCGTCTTCGACCTACTCATAGCGAAGCGCCTCCACCGGATCGAGCTTGGCGGCCTGCCCCGAGGGGATCAGTCCGGCGACGCAGGACATGAAGATCGACCACAGCGTCACCCAGACCACGTCGATCGGGTCGACCAGCGCCGGAATGGCGTCCAGCATATAGACGTCGGCGTCGAACAGCTTGGTCTGGAACACCCACTCCAGGAAGTGCTGGATGGTGCCGATGTTCAGGCAGAACAGAAGCCCCAGAACCAGGCCGGTGATGGCCCCGGCGACGCCGATGGTCGCGCCCGCCATGAAGAATATCCGCAGCATGGATGCCTGACTGGCGCCTATGGTCCTGAGGATGGCGATGTCGCGCGTTTTGTTCTTCACCAACATGACAATGCCGGAGATGATGTTCAGGGCGGCGATGGCGACGACCAAGCCCAAAATGATGCTCATGGCCACCCTTTCGACCTTCAGCGCGCCCCAGAAGGCGGCCATCCGGTCGCGCCAGTCGCTGACGAAGGCCCCTGCCCCCGCCGCCTCGCGGATCGGCGCGATCATGTCGCCGACGCGGTCGGGCTGTTCGACCTTGATGTCGATGGAATCCCAGACTCCTTCCTTGCCGAAGAAGAGTTGTGCCTGCTCCTGGGGCATGAAGATGAAGGCGCGGTCGAACTCTGCAGTGCCAGAGGTGAACATGCCGCCGATGCGGTAGGTCTTCTCCAGCCCGCCGAGATTGCCGAAGGCGCTGTCGGCGCCGGTCGGGGAATACAGGGTGATGGCGTCGCCGACGCGCAGGCCCATGGCCTCGCCAAGCGCTTCACCGATCAGGATGTTGTCGCCGCCGTAGTCGCCCTGACCGAAGCTCTCGCGCGTCTCGGGCGACAGGCTGTCATAGACATAGCTCAGCGTGCTCAGCCCCTCGGGCGAGACGCCCTTGACGATGGCGCCCGTGGTCATGCCGCTGGCGCGGACCAGGCTCTGGGCCTCGACCATGGGGGTGGCGCTGACGACGCCGGGCACGGCGCGCAGGCGTTCCAGAACCTTGTCCCGATCCGGAGAATACAGAACCTGGCCCTGCACATAGGCGTGACTGTTGAAGGACAACATCCGGTCCAGAAGCGTGGCGCGGAAGCCGGCCATGATGCTCATGACCACGATCAGGGCCAGAACCGCCAGGGCGATGGCGACGTAGGAGATGACGGCGATCATGGCGATCCCGCCTTCTTTGCGCTTGGCCCGCAGATAGCGGAACGCCAGCCCGACCTCCCAGGCCGAGAAGGGTCCGGCGGGTTTGGCGGACCTGGCCGCCGCCACGGCGTCGGTCATGCGGCCAGCCTCGCCATGGCGTCCGCCAGAGGCAGGGAGATCTTCTCGCCCGTGGCGCGGCGCTTCAGCTCGACCGTGCCTTCGGCCAGGCCCTTGGGACCGATGGTCAGCTGCCACGGCACGCCGATCAGGTCGGCGCGGGCGAACTTGCCGCCCGGACGCTCGTCGGTGTCGTCATAGAGGACGTCGCGGCCCGCGGCCTCCAGCGCCTTGACCGCCTCTTCGCAGGCGGCGTTCACGGCCTCGTCGCTGTTGCGCAGATTGATCACGGCCACGTCGAAGGGCGCGACCGCATCCGGCCAGATGATTCCGCCTTCGTCATGGCTGGCCTCGATGATGGCCCCCATCAGGCGCGACACGCCGACGCCGTAGCTGCCCATGTGGACCTCGGCGTCCTGGCCGTCCGGCCCGGCGACCTTGGCCTTCATCGGGGCCGAGTATTTGGTGCCGAAGTAGAAGATGTGGCCGACCTCGATGCCGCGCGCCGACAGGCGGTCGCCCTCGGCGGTCTGGGTCTCGAACTGGGCGGCGTCGTGCATTTCCTCGGTCGCGGCGTAGAGGGCGGTGCGTTCGTTGAACACGCCTTCCAGCTGTTCGACGCTGAGGTCGTGGCCCGGCGCCGCCATCTCGACCAGTTTGCGGTCGCAGAAGACCTCGCTCTCGCCGGTGTCGGCCAGAACGATGAACTCATGGCTCAGGTCGCCGCCGATCGGGCCGGTGTCGGCGCGCATCGGCACGGCCTTCAGGCCCAGGCGCGAGAAGGTGTTCAGATAGGCCGCGAACATCCGCTTATAGGCGATGCGGGCCGAGGCTTCGTCGATGTCGAAAGAATAGGCGTCCTTCATCAGGAACTCGCGGCCGCGCATGACGCCGAAGCGCGGGCGGCGCTCGTCGCGGAACTTCCACTGGATGTGGAAGAGGTTCAGCGGCAGGGATTTGTAGGACTTCACGAAGCCGCGGAAGATGTCGGTGATCATCTCCTCATTGGTCGGTCCGTACAGCAGTTCGCGCTCATGCCGGTCGGTGATGCGCAGCATCTCGGGGCCGTAGGCGTCGTAACGCCCCGATTCCCGCCACAGGTCGGCCAGTTGCAGGGTGGGCATCAGCAGCTCGACCGCCCCTGCCCGCTCCTGCTCCTCGCGCACGATCTGCTCGATCTTGCGCAGCACCCGCAGGCCCAGCGGCAGCCAGGCGTAGATGCCCGCCGCCTCCTGCTTGATCATGCCCGCGCGCAGCATCAGTTGGTGCGAGACGATGGCGGCGTCCGAAGGCGCCTCTTTCAAGGTGGGCAGGAAATAGCGTGACAGGCGCATGTCAGACTCTCGGCAAGCAAAGCGAAGCCACAGCTTTACCCGCGCGACCGGGGCGAAAGCTAGGCCGCGCGCACCGATTCACGCATCAGGGATGCGGTCGTCCGATGCCATAACGCGCGGCCAAGTAGGGAATGATGGCTTCATCCTGCAGGAAGCGGCGGCCTGTCGTTTCACTGACCTGCGCCTCGGGCCAGTCGATCTGGCCATCCAGCACCAGTATGGGGCAGCTCTGATGCTCCTCGCCGACCTGGTCGATCACCGCTGCGCGCGGACGCGGATGGTCCAGATAGAGGATCTCAAGTTGCTCTCTCAGCTTGGGATAAAAGCCCAGGACGCCTTCGATTACGGCGCCGGGCGGGCAATACCAGGGGCCGCCCTGCTCATCAGTCCAGCCGGGATGCAGCAGGAAAAGGCGGTCCGTCATCTCACTTCACCGGCGGCGGCATCAGGTCGGGCAGAGGCATCCAGCCCATGAAGACAAACAGCATGATCACCAGCCAGACGATCAGGGCGACCCAAGTGGTGGTGATGAATTTGCGCTTCAGGTGCGGCGTTTCCGGCGCCCCCCACTGGCGGCCGTCGGTCGGCGGTTCATGCGTTTCGCGCGACGTGCCCAGCGGCAGGACGGCGAACAGCACCGCCCACCAGCAGATGATGTAGATGGCCAGCATGGTCAGGGGGCCGATGGGCATCAGTGCGCTCCGTCTTTCGGCGTTTCCATCAGTTCGACCAGAACCCCGCCCATGTCCTTGGGATGGACGAAGATGATCGGCGTGCCGTGGGCGCCGATGCGCGGCTCGCCTGTGCCCAGGATGGTCGCCCCCTTGGCGCGCAGGGCGTCGCGGGCGGCGATGATGTCTTCGACCTCGAAACAGACGTGGTGCTGACCGCCCTTGGGGTTCTTGGCCAGGAAGCCGTGGATCGGCGAGGCATCGCCCAGCGGCTCGATCAGCTCGATCTGGGCGTTGGGCAGGTCGATGAAGCAGACCCGCACGCCCTGCTCGGGCAGGTCGAAAGGCGTGTGCGCCCTGGTGGCGCCCAGCAGGTCGCGATACAGGGCGACGCTGGCGTCGATGGAGGGCGTAGCGACGCCGATGTGATTCAAATTACCGATCATGCGGCTGTCTTAGACCGTCGCAAGGCCGGGGAGAAGGCGGACTGTGTGTCGCGGGGCGGTCAGGCTGACACTCGCTCAGCCGGCTCTGACGCCGCGGCGGCCAGGCGATAAGCGACGGCCTGGGTGACGATCTCGTCCCATTCTCCGGCGCGTTCCGGGGTGCGCAGACCGGTGATCAGCGCCTTGACCGCCGGCAGGGTCCGCGAACTGGGCCGGTCTCCCATCGCATCGAAGACGATGCCCTGCCACCACGCGACTTCGTGCCCCAGAAGTTCGGTCAGCAATTCCTCATCCAGCCGCCCCAGCGTCCAGACCACGCTCACACGCTGGAAGAACCGCATCAGTTCGTAGAGGGAAACCGCCGTCACCTCGTCGCGGTTGAAGGCCATGAGTTCAGGCTCGGCCCGCCAGTCGATCCCCGGATTCATCAGGACGAAGCGATGCGCCCCCTCGCGCACCGCCGCCATTTCGGTTGAATTGTATTCGCGGTGGAAGTCCAGGGTGGCGGAGATGTTGCGCTGTCGGGCGTCGCGATCTTCGGCCAGCACCGCCGCTTGGGCGACCTCCCGGTCCCTCTGCCGTGTCGCCCTGAGCTGATGGCGCGTCACCATGACCGTCGTCGTCACCGAAATGGCGATGGCGCTGATCGAGACAAGGTCCGAACGGCTGAGACCGAACAGCAGTTGCGGATCGGCGACAGCGATCGCAGCTGCAGTGAGCTTGAGTGCTGACAGCATCCTTCCTCCAACAACGAAACGGCGGACGCCCGGTCAGGACGCCCGCCGCATGGGATCAATTGCCCAGTTCGAACGGATCCGTCGCTGTCGGGCGAGTGGGCATGGGCATGCGCGGCAGGGGCTCGTCGCTGTTGGCGGCGGCCAGCAGGACGCTGGCCAGGATCACCGCCGCCTGACGCAGATCTTCGGCGCGCAGGTGGTCATAGCTGTCGATCGAGGTGTGGTGCAGGCGGCTGCTGTAATCCAGCGGGTCCTGGATGAACTGGAAGCCGGGCACGCCGACGGTCTGCATATAGACGTGGTCGGTGCCGCCCGACGGGCGCAGCGAGACGGTCGAGGCGCCCATGCTCTCGAACGGGGCCAGCCATTGCTCGAAGATCGGCGCGGCGGCGACATTGCCCTCGGCGTTGATGCCGCGGATCTTGCCCGAGCCGTTGTCCAGGTTGAAGTAGGCCACCAGGTCGCGGTAGCCGGGGCGCGGTTCGATCGGCCAGCGGGCGCGCCAGGTGCGGTTGTCAGGCAGGGCCGCCAGGGCCGGATCGCTCAGCGGCGCGCGCGTGGCCACGTGCTGGTCGATATAGGCCAAAGAGCCCAGCAGCCCCTGCTCCTCGGCGTTCCACAGGGCGAAGCGGATGGTGCGCTTGGGCCGCACATTCATGGCCTTCAGGATGCGGGCGGCCTCCATGATCACGGCGCTGCCGGCGGCGTTGTCGACCGCGCCGTCCGAGGCGACCCAGCTGTCCAGATGGGCGCCGGCCATCACATACTCATTGCCCCGGCCCGTGCCCGGAATATCGGCCAGGATGTTGTAGGCGTTGACGTCGTCGTCGTGGAACTGGACCTCGCTCATCAGTTCCAGACGCGGCGGGGTGTCGGTCGCGGACAGGCGGGCCAGACGGCGATAGTCCTCGGCCGCCAGCTCCATGCCCGGCAGGCGCGGCGTGGCGCCGACCTGATAGGTGTAGCCCGTGCCGTGCAGCAGGCCGCCGTCGCGTTGGGACATCTTCACCCAGGCGATGGCGCCTTCTTCGGCCAGGAAGGCGTCCAGACGGTTGGCGAAGGCTTCGCCGCTGTTCAGGCCGCGCTCGACCGAGGCGGGCGAATGCGACGGCTGGGAATAGGTGTTGCGGCCGGCCAGTTCCTCATCGGTCCAGCGGCGGAAGGCGGGCGTGGTCGGCTCGGAGCCGTTGTCGGGGCGCGTGACCATGACGATCTTGCCCGACAGCTTGCCGCGCCAGCGCGCGAAGTCGCCAGGGCTGGTCATGGGGGCCACGACCACGTCGCCGCTGATCACACCGTTGGTGCCCGGCGTCCAGGCCACAGGAATGGCCCTCAGGTCGAGAGGGCGCGGCGCCGTCATGCGCGCGCTGGAGCGGACGATCGACCAGCCGCGACCGAACTCAAAGCCCTCGGCGCGGACATTGGACAGGCCCCAGTCGCGGAACTGCTGCTGCGTCCACTGTTCCGCCTGACGCATTTGCGGCGAATTGGTCAGGCGACCGCCGATCCGGTCGGTCAGATAACCCGCCGTCTGCATCACCTCGGAGTGGTTGAAGCCCTGGTCGATGATGCCGTTGACGGCGGTGCGGTCCACCGACTGGGCCAGAACTGGCGTGGCGAGCACGAGGGCGGTTGCAGATAATAAGGCGGCCAGACGCATGGATGAACTCCCCTGAATCACAAATGTGCGGGGATAAGACCCGATGCCGGTCGTCAGTGCAAAGGTTGAAGCCGCACTTCAGTCATCGGCGTCGGCGCCGTCCACAGCGCTCTCGACCAGACCGCGCCAGACCGGGTCGGCGTCATCCACCAGATCGACGTCCTCCAGCAGGGCCACAACAGCGTCGCCGTCCGGCAGGATCAGGCCCAGGACGTTCATCTCGTCGCCATCCGGCCCGATATGGCTTTCGGCCTGCACGGCCACCGCCGCCTGTTCGCCGTCGACCTCCCACCAGATCACAGGCTGGGGCAGATCCAGGTCGAGAGGGCGAGGATCGTCGGTGTCGCCGAGGGCGAAGACCGCGCGCTTGGCCTGAACATCGTCCAGTGTAGCGATCCGTCCCGTGAAGGCGGTCAATCGGGACCAGTCGTCGACATCATAGCCGCCGCCGTCTTCGCCGAAATCAGGAATGTCGTCGCCCATTGCCGCCCTCCGCACGCTGGATGCCCGTCACATAAGAAAAGGGCCGGCGACCGAAGTCGCCGACCCTCTCGTCTTTATCAGAAGCAGACCTGAAGGGCTTACTGGCCGCCCGTCATCGAGGCAACTTCAGCCGCGAAGTCAGGGCCTTCGACCTTCTCGACGCCTTCGCCCAGCGCCAGGCGGACGAAGCCGGCCAGGTGCAGACCGGGCGCGCCCAGTTCCTTGCCCGTGTCGGCGACCAGTTGTTCGATGGTCACGTCGGGGTTCATGACGAACGGCTGCTTGGTCAGCACCACGTCTTTCTGGAACTTGTTGATCTGACCTTCCACGATCTTCTCGATCATGTTTTCCGGACGGCCTTCTTCCTTGGCCTTTTCGGTCAGGACCTGACGTTCCTTCTCGATGGCGGCGGGGTCCAGATCGTCGGTGTTCAGCGACAGAGGCGCAGTCGCTGCAACGTGCATGGCGATCTTGCGGCCCAGTTCACGCAGGGCGGTCTTGTCGCCGCCGCCGTGCAGGGCGACCAGCACGCCGATGCGGCCCACGCCGGGCGAAACCGCATTGTGGACGTAGGAGGCGACGACGCCTTCATCGACTGACAGGCGGACAGCGCGGCGCAGTTGCATGTTCTCGCCGACGGTGGCGATCAGATGGGTCACTTCGTCTTGGACCGTTTTTCCGGCTTCCAGTTCGGCGCCGTGCAGAGCTTCAACGGAGTGATGCTCCAGACCCAGTTCAGCGAAAGCCTTGGCGGCGTTCTGGAACAGTTCGTTGCGGGCGACGAAATCGGTTTCGGCGTTGAACTCGATGGCGGCGCCGATTTCGCCCTTGCCGTCTTCGCGCGAGGTGACGGCCACCAGGCCCTCAGCGGCGACGCGGTCAGCCTTCTTGGCGGCCTTGGACAGGCCCTTGGCGCGCAGCCAGTCGATTGCAGCGGCGATGTCGCCGTCGGTTTCCTGGAGCGCCTTCTTGCAGTCCATCATGCCGACGCCGGACTTGGCGCGCAGTTCCATGACGAGGGCGGCGGTGATCTCGGCCATTTCTGGTCTCCTTAGATAGAATTCGGTAGCGGCCGGTCTGATCTAGACCGGCCGCATGTCAGTTTCGTCGTCGTCAGAAAGCGGGTCGGTTCAGACCGCGGCCTTCTCGGTTTCGACGGCGTCGTTGGCGTCCGAAGTCGCGGCTTGTGAGGCTTCGTCGGCGACAGCCGGTTCAGCAGCGGCTTCCAGTTCGGCGGCGACGGATTCCGTGCCAGCCGGGGCGGCTTCGGCCTCGACCTTGGCGGGGGCTTCACGCAGCATCGGCTCGTCCGGGTTCACGGCGGCGCCGAGATCGACGCCCGAGTGAGCGGCGCCGGCCGCCAGACCGTCCAGGACGGCGTCGGCGATCAGATCGCAATAGGTCTGGATGGCGCGCGCGGCGTCATCGTTGCCCGGGATCGGATAGGTGATGCCGTCGGGATCGCAGTTGGTGTCCAGGATCGCGATGATCGGGATGTTCAGCTTGCGGGCCTCAAGGATGGCGATGGCCTCTTTGTTGGTGTCGATCACGAACATGATGTCCGGGATGGAGCCCATGTCCTTGATGCCGCCCAGCGACAGCTCAAGCTTGTCGCGTTCGCGAGTCAGGGTCAGCAGTTCCTTCTTGACCCGGCCTTCGCCGCCGGTCTCCAGCAGGGAGTCCAGTTCGCGCAGGCGGGCGATCGAGCCCGACACGGTGCGCCAGTTGGTCAGCGTGCCGCCGAGCCAGCGGTTGTTCATATAGTATTGGGCGCAGCGCGTGGCGGCTTCGGCCACGGGATCAGCGGCCTGGCGCTTGGTGCCGACGAACAGGACGCGACCGCCCTTGGCGGCGACTTCGCGCACAGCGACCAGGGCCTGGTGCAGCAGGGGGATGGTCTGCGACAGGTCGATGATGTGGATGTTGGAGCGCGAGCCGAAGATGTATTTGTCCATCTTCGGGTTCCAGCGGTGCGTCTGGTGGCCGAAGTGGGCGCCGGCTTCGAGCAGCGAACGCATGGAGAATTCAGGCAGAGCCATCTGTAGTAGTCCTTTATCCGATTGATCCGCCGCAGGCGTTGAAAGGCTTTTTGGGCCCTCGGAACGGAGCGAACGGGATGTCTCCCCGACCGCGCCACGCCTGCGTGTGAAGTGGGCGGGCATTTAGGGGATAAGGCCCTCGAATGCAAGCGGAACTGCAGCCTCAGGTTCCGCGCGGCTTGGCCCGTGAGGTCGCCTGGGCCTGAGCCGGGTCTTCCGGCCACGGATGGCGCGGATAACATCCCCGCATTTCGGCCCTGACTGCAGTCCAGCTGCCCGCCCAGAAGCCCGGCAGATCCTTTGTCACCTGCACCGGCCGCCGTGCAGGCGACAATAGCGCCAGCGTCAGGGGCGTCCGCCCGCCGCCCACCGTCGGATGGACGGTCACGCCGAACAGTTCCTGAACCCGGATGTCCACGCGCGGCCCGCCCTCAGCGGCGTAGTCGATGGCGGCGGACCCCAGCGGCGTCTGCAGCCGCGCCGGGGCCAGGTCGTCCAGAGCGCGATGCCGGTCCCAGGGAACCAGCGCCTTCAGCCCCTGCTCCAGTGCGCCGTCGGAAATCACGGCCAGGTTCTGCACCCCGTCCAGAAGCGGCCACAGCCAGACTTCGGGATCAGCCAGCAGCCCCGCCTCCGACACGTCAGGCCAGGCCGGGTCCAGCTCGTGCAGGAAGGCCAGCCGCGCCCGCAGGCCCGCCGACCGCTCGCCCCATCTCAAGACCGACAGACCCTCGCGCTCGACGGTCTGACGCAGCGCCGTCGTGATCGACGCCCGATCCGGCGCGCCCATCAGCTTCTCGTCGACGACGATGGCGCCGATCCGCCGGATGCGCCGCATGACCATCCGCCCGGAAGGCTCCTGAACCAGCCGATCCTCAGCGGTGATCCGCGCCTCCAGCAGAGCCGGGTCGACCGGTGCGGCCAGCCTTATCCGATCCCGCGCGTCTCCCCCCCCCATTTCCGCCACCGCCAGCCACGGTTCACGCGCCAAGGCGTCTGTCGGCTCAATAAAGGCCCCGCGCCCCGAAGCCAGAAGCACCTCGCCCGCCTTGCCTCGCGCTTTGGCCACCCGTTCCGGGAAGGCTTCGGCCAGAAGGGCGCCGACGTTCGCCTCCCCTGCCCCGCTGCGTTCGGCGTCGCGCTCAGCCGCCTTGGCCCAGCGGTCGGCCAGCTTCAGGGCGTCGCGGGCGCGGGGCGACCGATCCTGCGCCAGCCCGTGCAGACGGTCGGACAGGTCGACGCCGTTCCCGCCCAGCCCCGGCTCGCTCAGCACCGCCGCGATCCGCGCGCCCAGCAGGGCGTCGCCCGCATCCGCCGCCGCACAGACCATATGCGCCAGACGCGGCGACAGCGGCATGCGCGTCAGCCTGCGCCCATGCGCCGTCAGCAGGCCCGCCTGATCCAGCGCGCCCAATCGCCCCAGCACCGCCCGCGCCTCGGCCAAGGCCCCCGCAGGCGGCGCATCCAGCAGCGCCAGGCCCGCCGCATTCGTCCGTCCCCACCGCGCCAGATCCAGCGCCAGTCCGGTCAGATCGGCCTCCAGCATCTCGGGCCGCTGATGCGGGACCAGGCCGCGCGTCTGCTCTTCGTCCCACAGGCGATAGCAAACGCCGGGTTCGACACGCCCGGCGCGCCCGCGCCTCTGTTCCGCCGAGGATTTGCTGACCTTGACCGTCGCCAGCCGGGTCAGGCCGCTGGACGGCTCAAACCGGGGCACGCGCGACAAGCCGCAGTCGATCACCACCCGCACGCCCTCAATGGTCAGACTGGTCTCGGCCACGGAGGTCGCCAGCACCACCTTGCGGCGTCCGGCAACCGCAGGCTCGATCGCCCGATCCTGCACCGCCCGCTCCAGCCCTCCATATAAAGAGACGACATCGACCGCCGGATCGCGCAGCCGTTCGGCCAGCCTCTGCGCCGTGCGGTGGATCTCGCCCTGCCCCGGCAGGAAGACCAGCACCGAGCCCGCCTCCTCGCCCAGCGCCTGAACGACGGCCCGCGCCGCAGCATCCTCCAGCCGTTCGACCGGATTGCGGCCCAGATAGCGCGTCTGGACCGGGAACATCCGCCCTTCTGCCTCGATCACCGGCGCAGGCGCGCCATCCAGCGCGGCCAGCAGGCGCGACACCCCGGCGATGTCCAGCGTCGCCGACATGACCAGCAGTCTCAGGTCTTCGCGCAATATCCCTTGCGTCTCCCGCGCCAGGGCCAGACCCAGGTCGGCGTCCAGACTGCGCTCGTGGAACTCGTCGAACAGAACCGCGCCTACGCCTTCCAGACCGGGATCATCCAGAATCATCCGCGTGAAGACGCCCTCGGTGATGACCTCGATTCGCGTCTTAGGCCCGATGCGGCTCTGCAGCCGGGTGCGGTAGCCGACGGTTTCGCCGGACGCCTCATTCAGGCTGGCCGCCATCCGCTCCGCCGCCGCGCGCGCCGCCAACCGCCGAGGCTCCAGCACCAGCACCCGCCCGTCGCCCAGCCATGGCTGATCCAGCAAGGCCAGCGGAACCACGGTCGTCTTGCCCGCCCCCGGCGGCGCCGCCAGCACGGCGACATTCGAGGCCGCCAGCGCGGCCTTCAACGTCTCCAGAACGGAATGGATGGGCAGCATGACGACAGAAGACTCGGATTGAGCGGGACGCCACGGCCTGCGTCTGGAAGTGGTGTGTAGCGGCAACGCCTGTTTTCATGAAAGCGTCGTCACGCCTTCATCATTCGGAAACCGCGTTGCCAGCGCAGGATTGCGCCGCTAGCGTCCGCGCCGAGGGAGCAGCACCGCTGTTCAAGACGGAGGGAATTATATGTGGCGCGTTAAGCCGCTCGACGCAATTCTGGCGACAGCCCAGAAAAAATCACTCGCTCGCACGCTCGGCCCCGTTCAGCTTACGCTGCTCGGCGTCGGCGCGATCATCGGCACGGGTATCTTCGTGCTGACATCCGAAGCCGCCCAGAAAGCCGGTCCCGGCATGATGTGGAGCTTCATCATCGCCGCTGCGGTCTGCGCAGTAGCGGCGCTTTGCTATTCAGAGATCGCCTCCATGGTGCCGGTGTCGGGCTCGGCCTACACCTACACCTATGCGGTCATGGGCGAACTGCTGGCCTGGACGGTCGGCTGGGCGCTGATCCTGGAATACGCCGTCGCAGCCTCCGCCGTGTCGGTGGGTTGGTCCGGCTACTTCATCGGCTTGTTGAGCAGTTGGGGAATCCATATTCCACAGGCCATTGCGGTCGGGCCATACGCTGGCGGCATCGTCAACCTGCCCGCCCTGACCATCGCCCTGCTCATCACCGGCCTGCTGATGATCGGCACGACCGAGAGCGCACGCGTCAACGCGGTTCTGGTGGCCATCAAGGTCACGGCCCTGACGGTGTTCATCGTCCTGACCCTGCCAGTCATCAAGGGCGCCAACTTCGAGCCCTTCATGCCGAACGGCTGGTTCGGCAACGGCCATGGCTCGGGTCTGGGCGTCGTCGGCGCCGCAGCCTCGATCTTCTTCGCCTATGTCGGCTTTGACGCCGTCTCCACGGCGGCGGAAGAGACCAAGGACCCGCAACGCAACGTGCCTATCGGCCTGATCGGCTCGCTGGCCATCTGCACCATCTTCTACCTGCTGGTCGCCGCCGGTGCGATCGGCGCCATGGGCGCCCAGCCCGTGGTCGGCGCCGCCGGCCAGATCTTGCACGCCGGTTCGTCCGAAATGGCGGCCCAGTGCCAGGTCATCGCCTCCGGCGCCGCCGAACCCCTGGTCTGCTCGCGTGAAGCCCTGGCCCACGTCCTGCGCTCCATCGGTCACGAGCGTCTGGGCGACATGATCGGCATCGCCGCCTTCCTGGCCCTGCCCTCGGTCATCCTGATCATGCTGTTCGGCCAGACGCGCATCTTCTTCGTGATGGCGCGCGACGGTCTGCTGCCGGGCTTCCTGGCCACCATCCACCCCAAGTGGAAGACGCCGCACATCGTGACCATGATCACCGGCGTGGCGGTGGCCCTGTTCGCCGCCTTCCTGCCGGTCGGGAAGCTGGCCGACATCTCCAACTCGGGGACGCTGTTCGCCTTCTTCATGGTGGCGATCGCAGTGCTGATCCTGCGTCGGACACAGCCGAACCGGCATCGCCCGTTCCGCACGCCCCTGGTCTGGGTCGTGGCTCCGCTGGCCATTGTCGGCACGGTCGGCCTGTATCTGAACCTGCCGACCGAATCCAAGCTGGTGCTGCCCATCTGGGGCGCCTTCGGCCTGGTGGTCTACTTCCTGTATGGCTACCGCAAGAGCCACGTCGGGCGCGGCATCATCGAGGTCCACGAGGACGACCCCGACGCCCCGCCGCCGCCGCTGCCGCCTATCGGCTAAGCGTCGACGACACATCCAATGGAAAGGCCCGGGAGCAATCCCGGGCCTTTTTCATTGCCGCCCGCCTCGCCCTCGCATAGAGGCTTGTCGAAACCTATGCGGATGTGGCGGAACTGGTAGACGCACTGGATTTAGGTTCCAGCGCCGCGAGGCGTGGAGGTTCGAGTCCTCTCATCCGCACCATCATGGTTTGGCCTATGTTCGCGACGCGGTGGCTCACGGCTTGAGGTCGAATCTCTCTCCACCCGGCACCGTCATCCTCAGGTTTGACCCGAGGACCAGATCATCCACCGCCCGACACGCGATGAAATGAGCGCTGCCCTCAAAGCCCCTTAAAAGCACAGCTCGTCCCAGCGTCCGCTTGTTGGCTCATGCCGCCAACAGCGAAACATCACAATTGTTCTTGCTTTGTTCTTATCGTTCCCTATTCTCCGCTCATGGCTGAAGCGGCGAAGGGACGGGGGGCGCGGTCGAATGCGACCGGGCGGTTCGAACCGGAAACCGTCCACGCCTTTGATGACGGCTGGACCGATCAGGACGCCGAGGCCGCGCCGCTGCGCACGACCCTGACGCCCGAGAACGCTCGAACCATCATCACGAAGAACACTAGCTCGGATGTCGGTTTCGACCGCTCCATCAACCCCTACAAGGGCTGCGAACATGGCTGCATCTACTGCTACGCCCGTCCGTCCCATGCCTACATGGGCCTATCCCCGGGCCTGGATTTCGAGAGCCGCATCTTCTTCAAGCCCGAAGGCGCGCGTCTCCTGGAACAGACCTTCTGCAAGCCGCGATACGTCTGCAAACGCATCCACATAGGCGGCGACACCGACCCCTATCAGCCGGTCGAACGCGAGCTGAAATCCACCCGCGCCCTGCTGGAGGTGATGCAGAGGTTCCAGCACCCGTTCAGCATCATCACCAAGTCGGTGCTGATCGCGCGCGACGCCGACATCCTGGGGCCCATGGGACGCGACGGCCTGGCTCGCGCCTTCGTCTCCATCACCACCCTGGACCGCGCTCTGGCCCGGGCGATGGAGCCGCGCGCCTCCACCCCCGCCAAGCGGCTTGAGGCCATCTCGCGTCTGGCGGATGCGGGCTGTCCCGTCGGTGTCGGCTTCGCGCCCGTAATCCCCGGCCTCAACGATCATGAGCTTGAGGCGGTTCTGGAAGCCGCCGCCAAGGCCGGCGCGACTTCGGCCATGTATGTCACCCTGCGCCTGCCGCTGGAGATCAAGGATCTGTTCCGGGAGTGGCTGGCCGACGCCCGCCCCGACCGCGCCGCCCGCGTCATGTCCCTGATCCGCCAGACCCGCGGCGGAAAGGACTACGATCCTGAATGGTCGCAGCGCATGAAGGGAACCGGCCCCGTCGCCGACCTGATCGCCACTCGTTTCAAGGCCGCCTTGAAACGATACGGGCTGGATGCGCCGCGCCGCGCCTTGAACGAAACCCTCTTCTGCGTGCCGGCCAGCGCCCGGTCACAACTGGATCTGTTCGCCTGAGCTCAAAGAAAAGCCCGACGCGGACGCCGGGCTGAAGGTTCGGTGATGGTGGTGTCTCCAGAAGAAGACCTCTTCCAGTTCAGTTGAATTGGTTAGCAAAACATTAAGGGGCGGCTTGTCGAACGTCTGGAGCCCACACCGTCTGGTAGCCGCCATCCAGAGGCCAATGAATGCGCCAGCCCGAGCCTGCCCGCTCCACAGCTCGCTCGGCAGAACGCGCGCCGTCGCCGGGCCAGGAGAACGTCTCTCCTCCGACCGTCACCGTATGGAACGCGGCTTCAGGCGTTGTCACGGCATTCCAGCGACCATCGGAGTCAGGCAAGACCGTCAGAGGAACGCCATCCACTGCAATCACCAATTCCCGCGTTTCCTCTCCGACGCGGCCGGACAAGCGGCGAATCCGCCCGTCGCTGTCGATCGCTCCAAGAACCGGCGTGCTGTCCAGTCGCCGCGTCGCTGCACCCGGACGAAGCAGCAGGATCGGTCCCTGCCCCCCTGCGATGATCACCAACAGATCCGGAGAGACACCCGCCGTTTGCCCCACCTGGGTCTCCGGCCTGAGCCAGAGGTCCCCGCGCGGCGCCGCCATGCGGATGTCGAAACGCCCTTCGTTATCGGCGACGGCGGCGAAGGCGGCGCCGGCGTTATTGCGCAGGACGACTCTCGCCTCGCTCTCGGCCACGCCGGAGAAGACCAGGTCGCCGTCGTCACGCCGCACCTGATCGATCTGCGGGGTGCGGTTCCACTCCTGCATCGTTTCGGTGGGCAACGCCGGTTCGTTCAGGTCATGCGGAGCTGGCGTGCAGGCGAACAAGCACGGACCGACGATCATCGCCGCAAACATCGCCTGCCATGTGACCGGTTTCATCGCTTCATCTGCCTGATCGGTGTATCAGTTTCAGATAGCGCGGCGCAGGTCGGGCTGTCTGCATCCATTCGCCAAGACCCGAGACTTTATGACGCTCTCCACCTCCTCCATAATGCCCTTCGACGGCCTCTCCGTCTGTCTGTTCTGTGGATCGACGGACGCTGTGGCCCCTGACTATCTAGAAGCGGCCAGGGCCTTTGGACAGCAGACGGCGGCAGCGGGCATGCGTCTGGTCTACGGCGGCGGCGGCGTGGGCCTGATGGGGGCCGCAGCCCGCGCGGCGCACGCGGCGGGCGGACGGGTTCTGGGCATCATGCCCGGCTTTCTGCGATCCAGAGAGCGGCTGTTCGACGAGGTGGAGACCATCGTTGTCACCTCCATGCATGAACGCAAGATTCTGATGTACGACCAGTCGGACGCCTTCGTCGTCGCACCCGGCGGCATCGGCACGCTGGAAGAGGCCATCGAAATCCTGTCCTGGAAGCGGCTGGACCTGCATCAGAAGCCCATCATCTTCTTGAACACCAATGGCTTCTGGGAGCCTCTTGTTGCTGTTCTTGAACACAGTGTTCGTGAAGGCATGACGCCCGCAGCCCTGCTCAACGGGTGGTCGGTCTGCAACACGGTCGAAGAGGCTTTGGCCACGATCGCCGATCGACGCGTGAATGTCACACTTGCAACATGATCGTTGATAAGTAAACGTTGGTTATTCGGGTAGACTCCCGCCATTCGATACCGGCGTCTGTGTGCGGTGACTGCACTCGACTCCTCGGAGACCTCCATGCGTGCTCTGTTCATCGCCGCGGCTCTGTTCGCCGCCGCAACCACCCCTGCCCTCGCCCAGAGCGCAGCGTCCAGCGCCGTTCTGGCCGACGCCGCCCGCGCCCCTGCGGGCCGCACCATCATCGACGGCGCCGCCTGGCGCTGTGATGGCGCAACCTGCATCGCCACCGGCGGCACCAACCAGCCCGCGCCCCGCGCCTGCCGCCGCGTCGTGGCCCGCTTCGGCGCCGTGACCGCCTTCACCTACAAGGGCGTCGAACTGGACGCCGAACAACTGGCCGCCTGCAACGCCTGATCGGCGAAGCGCAGCTGAATCAAAAAGGCCGCTCTCTGACGAGGGCGGCCTTTTCCATGTCGTGAGCCTGCGAAGGCGTCAGGCGGTCTCGCCGCTCAGACGCTTTTCCATTCGCTCGCGTCCGATCAAGGGAACGATGGAGGCCATGTCCGGCCCGTGCGCCTGACCCGTCAGGATCAGCCTCAGCGGCATGAACAGGCCCTTGCCCTTGGCGCCAGTCTTCTCCTTGACCGCCTGGGTCCAGGCTGACCACGCCCCTTCGTCAATGACGTCGGGCAAGACCGCCAGGGCCGCCGCCGCAAAGGCTGCGTCTTCGATCACCGGCGTCACTGGCCCGCGCACGATAGTCGCCATTTCAATGACATCAGCAAACTTCTGCAGGTTTTGCCTGACCGTATTCCAGAAGGTCTCGCCCAGATCGGCGTCCAACGCCGCCAGACGTGGCTGGGCTGTAGCGTAATCCATTTCATGCAGGGCCTGAGCGTTCAGCCGGTCCAGGTCCGCCGTGTCATAGCGCGCTGGCGAACGGCCCATCTTGGCGAAGGCGAAGCTGTCGCCCAGCGCCTGCACCGAGGCGGCGACCTCCAACGGGTCGGACGTGCCGATGCGGCCCAGGTGGCTGGTGATGGCGATGGGCTCATAACCCTGATCGCGCATGTCGCTGATCGACAGAGAGCCCAGACGCTTGGACAGGGCCGCGCCATCGGCGCCGACCAGCAGCGGCATGTGGGCGAAACCGGGAACCTTGGCGTCCAGCGCCTCGAAGATCTCGATCTGGGCGCCGGTGTTGGTGACGTGGTCCTCGCCCCGGATCACATGGCTGATCTCCATGTCGATGTCATCGACGACCGACGGCAGAGTGTAGAGGAACAGGCCGTCCTCGCGGATCAGAACCGGGTCGGACATGGAGGCGGTGTCCACCTCGGCATGGCCGCGCGACAGGTCTTCCCAGGCGACCCGCTTGCCTTCCAGCTTGAAGCGCCAGTGCGGACGACGGCCCTCGGCTTCATAGGCGGCTTTTTCGGCGTCGGTCAGCGCCAGGCCGGCCCGGTCGTAGATCGGCGGCAGGCCGCGCGACAACTGCACCTTGCGGCGGCGATCCAGCTCTTCGGAGGTGTCGTAGCAGGCATAGAGCCGGCCCGACGCCTTCAGGCGCGCGGCGGCCTCTTCATAGCGATCAAACCGCTTGGACTGGTTGTGCCGCTCGTCCCAGAGCATGCCCAGCCAGGTCAGGTCGTCCTCAATGCCCTGTTCAAACTCGGGCGTTGAGCGGGCCAGGTCGGTGTCGTCGATGCGCAGGACGAAGCTGCCGCCCTGCCCTTTGGCGAACAGCCAGTTCACCAGAGCGGTGCGGACATTGCCGACGTGAAGCCTACCCGTCGGCGACGGAGCGAAACGAACCTTGACGGACATGAAGCGTACGACCTTGAAAGCGAGGCGCGTAGGTCGCGCTCCCGCCCGCTCAAGTCAAGGCGCCGCCACCTTTATCAGTCGTCGCGGTGAACCCGTTCGCGGCGTTCGTGGCGTTCCTGGGCCTCGACCGACAGGGTTGCGGTCGGCCGGGCTTCGAGACGGCCCAGGCTGATCGGCTCGCCGGTTTCCTCGCAATAGCCGTAGGACCCGTCCTCGATGCGGCGCAGCGCTTCGTCGATCTTGGAGATCAGCTTGCGCTGGCGATCCCGCGTGCGCAGTTCCAGCGCCCGATCCGAAGCGGACGACGCCCGATCCAGCAGATCGGGATGGTTTTCGGTCTCGGCCTTCAGATTGACGACCGTGCCCTTGGACTCCCGCAGGATGTCGTCCTTCCAGTCCTGCAGCTTGCCTCTGAAATAGGCCAGTTGCCGAGGATTCATGAACGGCTCATCGTCGGAAGGTCGATAGCCGGACAGATCTTCAGCGGTGACGGACGCTATGGCGTTCATCGCATCAGCTCTTATCAAAGCGCCCCCCTGTGGCGCTGACCTGCCTATAGGGACCGCCGCCGGTCGGGGCAACATGCGTCGTTAATCTGTGAACCCGCCAAGCTTGCTGTCTGACGCAGACGTGACATTTCCTCCTCACTTGCAGCGGGGAGAGTGTCGAAAATCAACCAGTTAGGGAATTTCAGGCGACGGCCCGGCGCATTTCCGCCTTGGCCAGTTCGACCGAGGCCCGCAGATCAATCTGCTCCAGCAGTCCGTTCAGCGCCGAATCGGCGTCGATAGGCCGTTCTTCACGCAGGGCGCGGCCCATGGACTCCAGCGCGCCCTCCCCGGCCTCACCGTTCAGGAGCGCCAGCTTCAGCTCTTCCAGCCGGTCCAGCAGACCGCCGCCCCGGCGTATGGCGCGACGGCGGCGTTCCAGCACATCCTCCACGCCTTGCAGGGCCATTAGGGCCGAGACGTCGCCCACCCCCGAGGCTGCGGCTGTGGCCACAGCGGCGCTGGATGCTGCGGACCCGCCTGCGGCAGGCAGGGAGAAGCCGCCCGCCGAACGGACGGGACGTGAACCTTGCGGGGCGGATGGTCCCGACGCGCCGGTGACCTTCATGGCGAACACTCCGTGACGAGCCGCCACCATTGCGGGCCGTGGTCATTTTTTGGTTAACGCCCCGGCAGTTTCTGCCGATCCACCAGGCGCCAACCGCGCACCATGCGTTGAAAACACGACCCTTTTCCTGTGGCACGGACTTCGCAACAGGGTGAACGACATTGAATGGTGGACGTCCTACCCATGCAGAAATTGCTCGCCTCTCTCGCAGCCGTCGCCGCCCTGGCCGGTTTTGCCGATTCGGCGGCGGCCCAGTCGCGGATCAAGGACATTGCGGCGGTCGAAGGCGTCCGCGCCAACCAGCTGGTCGGCTACGGACTGGTCGTGGGGTTGGCGGGAACAGGCGACTCCCTGCGCAACTGTCCCTTCACCCGCCAGTCGCTGGAAGGCATGACCGAGCGTCTCGGCGTCAACATCCGCGGCGCCAACTCCAATTCCAAGAACCTGGCCGCCATCATGGTTACGGCGGAACTGCCGCCTTTCGCCACGCCGGGCGCGCGCATCGACGTCAACGTCTCCTCCATGTGCGACGCCAAGAGCCTGCTGGGCGGCACGCTTCTGGTCACCAGCCTGCAAGGCGCCGACGGCGAGGTCTATGCGGTGGCGCAAGGCTCGATCCAGACCGGCGCGGTCTCCGCGTCCGGCGCGTCAGGATCGACGGTGTCGCGCGGCGTGCCTACGGCGGGCCGCATCGCCTCCGGCGCCACGGTCGAGCGGGAGACCGGCTTTCAGCTGGCCAATATGAATGAGGTGCGGCTGACGCTGCGCAATCCGGACTTCACCACGGCCCAGCGCGTCGCCGCCGCCATCAATCAGGTCTATCCCAACACCGCCCTGGCCGAGAACGGCACCGTCGTCGCCCTGCGCGCGCCGCCTTCGATGGGCATGGCCGGCTTCATCAGCCAGGTCGAGAACCTGCCCGTCACGGTCGACGCCCCCGCCAAGGTCATCATCGACGAGGTCAACGGCGTCATCGTCATGGGCGAGGCCGTTCGTGTCTCCACCGTCGCCATCGCTCAGGGCAATCTGACCATCTCCGTGCAGGAAGACCTGATGGTCAGCCAGCCCGACGCCTTCAGCCGCGGCCAGACCACCGTCACACCCCAGTCCAACGTCACGGTCGAGGAAGACCTGGGCCGCCAGATGCGCATCGTCGGCGGCGGCTCCTCCCTGTCCACCCTGGTCGCCGGCCTCAACGCCCTGGGCGTCAGCCCGCGCGACATGATCAGCATCTTGCAGGCCATCAAGGCCGCCGGCGCCCTGCAAGCCGACATCGAGGTGATGTGACCATGAGGGACCTCACACTCTCACCCGCCCTGCTCCAGCCCGCCGCCGCGCCGCGCGTCGTGCCGGAACGGATGCGTGAAACCGCCGAAGCCTTCGAGGCATCCTTCCTGGCTCAAATGCTCAAGCCCATGTTCGACGGCCTGTCGACCGAGGCGCCGTTCGGCGGCGGCGAGGCCGAAAGCACCTGGCGCGGCTTCTTGGTCGAGGCCATGGCCAAGCAAACCGCCAAGGCCGGCGGCGTCGGCCTGTCGGACCGGATCGTTTCAGAAATGCTGCGCATGCAGGAGCAAAGCCAATGACCGCTCAAGACGCCGCCGTCCTCAACGCCACGGCCCGCGCGGCCCAGCTTCTGGACCTGACCGAACGTCTGACCGAACGCCTGGCCGACGAGACCCGCGCCTTCGAGGCCCGCCGCCCTCAGGATGTGGCCGTCACCATGCGCGACACCCAGGACATGGCCAACGCATACCGCCGCGAGTCCGCCCGATTGAAGTCGGCGCCGTCGGAGCTGGCCCCCGCCCCTGTCGCCGCGCGGCGCAAACTGGTCGAGGCCACGCGGACCTTTGAGGCCGTTCTGGCGCGTCACGCCGGCGCCGTCGAGGCCGCCCGCGTCATCTCCGAAGGTCTGGTCCGCACCATCGCCGCCGAGGTCGCCAGCCAGCGCGGCTCGCCCTCGGCCTATGGCGCCTCGGGCCGGGCCAACAACGGCGACGACCGGGCCATCGCCTTCAACCGCACGGCCTGAGCTCGATCCGCCGGGTCACACCGATGGCCTCCAGAAAATCGGCGTCGTGGCTGACCACGACCAGCGCCCCGTCGTAGGCCGTCAGCGCCGCCTCGACCGCCGTGATCGAGTCCAGATCCAGGTGGTTGGTCGGTTCGTCGAGAATCAGCAGTTGCGGCGGCCGCTGGCCGGTCATGACGCAGGCCAGCGCCGCCCTCAGCCGTTCGCCGCCTGACAGGGTCCCCACCACGCGCTGCGCCGCCGCGTTGCGGAACAGGAACCGCGCCAACGCCGCATGGGCTTCGTTAGGCGATGCCTGCGGGTTCAAGCGTCGATAGGCTTCAATCAGCGTCTCATCCGGCTTCAGGATCGCCGTTTCCTGATCCAGCAAGGCCGCCGCGACGGGCCGATCCACACGTCCCCACGACGGCTCAAGCTCGCCGGACATCAGCCGCAACAGCGTGGTCTTGCCCGCCCCGTTCGGCCCCGTCACCGCCACCCGCTCCGCCCCCGTCAGCATAAGAGACACCGGCCCGACGATGCGCTGGCCGGTCGGAGCGTCCCACGTCGCCTGATCCAGCGTCACGACGCTGCGCCCCGTCGCCAGACCCGTCGTCGGCATGGGGATGGACAGGGCCCTGACCCGTTCGATGCGCTCGCGCGCTTCGGCCAGAGCCGCCTCCGCGTCCGCCGCGCGACGCTCGGCCAGGCGGTTGTCGCGCCCCCCACTGTTCTCGGCCCGTTCGGCCTGGGCGCCCAGCAGGATTTTCGGCTCCGATCCCTTCAGGGCGAAAGCCTTTCCGGCCCGGTCGCGGCGAGCCTTCTTCTCCAGAGCCTTCTGTCCCTCGCGCGCCACACGCTCGGCGTCGCGTTCGGCCACATCCAGCCCGCGTTCCGCCGCCTTCCGTTCCGCCGCCTTGCGCTCGACATACAGGTCATAGCCGCCGCCATGGATGGCCACGCCCAGCGAAGACAGCTCCACGATCCGGTCCATGCGGCGCAGCAGGGCGCGGTCATGGCTGACCACAACGGCCCCGCCGCCCCAGCGCTCCAGCACCCGGGCGATCACCGCCCGCCCCTCGCCGTCCAGATGATTGGTGGGTTCGTCCAACACCAGCAGATCCGGCTGTTCCAGCAGCAAGGCCGCCAGCCGCAGCCGCGTCTGCTCGCCGCCGCTCAGCGTCCGCGTCAGTCGGACAAGGTCCAGGTCCGCCAGACCGACTTCATCCAGAACCCCCGCAATCCGCTCGTCCAGAGACCAGTCGGCCTCGACCAGATCATCCTCGTCCGCCCCGCCGTCCAGAACCCGAGCGATCACAGCCAGACCCGGAGCGACGCCCAAGGTGTCGGCCACGACCTCATCCGGCCCGACCTCTGCCCGCTGTTCCAGCCAGCCGATCTTCCCAGCGCGCGTGACGACGCCTTCCGCTGGCTCTGTCAGGCCCGCGATCTGGCGCAGAAGCGTGGTCTTGCCGACGCCGTTACGGCCCACCAGTCCGGTGCGCTCACGTCCGAGGACGAGGTTCAGATTGTCGAAAAGGGTGTGACCGTCAGGCGTGCGGGCCGCGACGCGATCCAGCGTCACGAGTGCGGATGCGGACGGGCTTCGGCTTGGGCTGGAGCGAGACATAGGCGACCACGAGCGAGGCGAGGGAAAGGGCGAAACCGATTTCCAAAGCGCTGATCATGACCGTCTGGCCTCCTGTACAAACTCGACAAATGAAACATGGCGTGTCCCGGAATGATCCGCAACCCCGCATGTTGCAGGGCGCCCATCACCCCGTCGGCTGCTGCTCCGCCACCGTCTTGATGACATAGGCCGCCACCTGTTCGGCGCGCGCGGGCGGCTGGGCCAGGATCGCGTGATAGAAGGCGGTTGTGACATCGCACTGCTGGCGCGGCGTCGCACTGTTCAGCCCTTCGCCGAAGAACTGCTGCAGGTCAGCTTCAGGCACACCCGCTTCCTGCATGGAGGCGTAGAGGGCCAGAAAGTCCGCTTGGGCTGGTTCCTGGCGATCCTGCGGATCGTCCTGACCGGCGCGTCCGGCCTTCAACCGCGCCGCAGCCGCCGTGTCGATCAATGCCTTCAGCGGGGCGTCCGGACGAATGTCGCCTTCCAGCCCGGTCATGGCGAAGGCCGCGCACAGTTCGACATTGGTCTGCTGCAGGTGATCAATCACCGCCGCCTCGGTCCGCATCACCTGCAGAACCTGGGCTCCGGGCGCTGAGGCGACATACGGGGCCTGACGCACCGTATAGGCGCGCATTTCACTATGCAGCGAAGCGAGAACATCGCTGTCCGGCGTTCCCGCCGCCAGTCGGCTGGCCGCGCGGTCACGGATCTGCTGGTAGAAGACGGGATCGGTGTCCCGCAGCGTGGTCAGGACCGGGTTGTTGTCGGCCTCGCGGTCAAAGTCCCGCGCATGGTCCTCGGCCGTCTTGGTGCAGGCCGAAACCGCCAGCGCGGCGAACAACCCGGCGGCGGCGATGCGCCATTGTCTGTGTTTCATGACCGATCCCCTTGTGTCGAACCGATGCTAGCGTGCGCCCTCTGAGAGGCAAGCCGAACCGTGACGATGCGTCCCGACGCCTTTCTCCGCTGAACGGCGCTATAGTCGGTCATGGCCAGCATCCCCCTGCCCCCGTCCCTCGCCTCGACCGACCGCACGGAGGCTGAGCGTCGTCGCGCCGAAATCGTCCAGAAGATCCAGGAACAAACCGGCATCGACGACGCCATGATCGACGCCCTGGTCGAGGGCTTCTATGAGCGGGTCCGCAAGGACGCCCTGATCGGTCCGATCTTCAATGAACGCATCAGCGACTGGGGCCCGCACCTGGCCCAGATGAAGCTGTTCTGGTCATCCGTGACGCTGATGAGCGGCGTCTATCACGGGCGGCCCATGCCCAAGCACACGCCCCTGCCCATCGACGCCCAGCATTTCGACCGCTGGCTGGCCCTGTTCCAGGCGACGGCGCTGGAGTTGTGCCCCCTCCCCGCCGCCCAGGTCTTCATCGAAAAGTCCCGGCGCATCGCCGAAAGCCTGGAGCTTGGCGTCGCCAACGCCAATGGGGTCATGCTGGATGTGGGTGAGCGGTATGTGCGGAAGGACCGCCAAGGCGCTGCTGATTAGCCGCATCAGCGATCTTCGCGCGTGTGGAAAATGCGGGTCACGATCACCTCATGTTCGCGCACACGGTAACAGATCACATAGCCTGCGGATCCATGACGAATCGTGAGTGTGCGAGACCCATTCGCATGAGCAGGCGTGCGCTCTGAAAACTCGCCTAGAGAAAGCACGGCTTCCTCCAGTCGTTCGCCGATCCGTTCAGCGGCGCGGGGATTCACATCGATCAGGAAATCACCCAGCCGCGCGAGATCGGCTCTGGCGGCTTGTAACAGGCGAACCCGGCGCCTCAACGCGCCGCCAGTTTCTCACTCAGAACACGTCTGAATTCGGCCATGGCCTCTTCAGCCGGAATGCTGATCCCTGTCCGCTCATACTCGGCCCAACGCGCGGCGTCCTCCCGCACCATCCAGGCCGGAGACGGCTCCATCGCCTGCTCCAGCACCTGCAGCGCAAACGCCTGAGCGTCCACGCCCGACGCCTCCGCCGCCGCCTTCAGCCGCTGCGCCTGTTCCTCGTTCAGGTGGATGTCGAAGCCGTCGGCCATGCGCTACGATGCCATACGCACGGCAGCGCCGCAATGTTCCCACATTGTTCTTGCTGAAATGTGCGAATTGCTCCCCATATAGCGTCGTCCCCCCGGACCGTTTCCGGGGTCTCCCGCGTTCCCGGATCACATGACCGAAAAGCATAACTTCATCCGCGTTCGCGGCGCCCGCGAGCACAACCTCAAAGGCGTGGACGTCGACATCCCGCGTGAAAAGCTGGTCGTGATGACCGGCCTCAGCGGCTCGGGCAAATCCTCGCTGGCGTTCGACACCATCTACGCCGAGGGCCAGCGTCGCTATGTCGAGAGCCTGTCGGCCTATGCCCGCCAGTTCCTGGAACTGATGGGCAAGCCGGACGTGGACCTGATCGAGGGCCTGTCGCCGGCCATCTCCATCGAACAAAAGACGACGTCGAAGAACCCGCGTTCGACCGTCGGCACGGTGACCGAGATCCACGACTATATGCGCCTGCTGTGGGCGCGGGTCGGCGTGCCCTATTCGCCCGCCACCGGCCTGCCGATCGAGAGCCAGACCATCTCCATGATGGTCGACAAGCTCACCGCCCTGCCGGAGGGCGAGCGCATCCTGCTGCTGGCCCCCGTCGTGCGCGGCCGCAAGGGCGAGTACCGCAAGGAGATCGCCGAGTGGCAGCGCCAGGGCTTCCAGCGGCTCAAAATTGACGGCGAGTTCTACGCCATCGAGGACGCGCCGACGCTGGACAAGAAGTTCAAGCATGACATCGACATTGTCGTGGACCGCCTTGTAACCAAAGAAGGTCTTGAATCACGCTACGCCGACAGCCTGCAAACCGCCCTGGGCCTGGCCGACGGCATCGCCACCGCCGAATGGGCCAATGCCGAAGAAGGCCAGGAGCCGCGCCGCATCGTCTTCTCCGAAAAGTTCGCCTGCCCCGTCTCCGGCTTCACCATCAGCGAGATCGAGCCGCGGCTGTTCTCGTTCAACAACCCCTTCGGCGCCTGCCCGACCTGCGACGGCCTGGGCGTCAAACTGGCCTTCGACGCCGATCTGGTCATCCCCGACCGCGACAAGACCCTGCACAAGGGGGCGGTGTCGCCGTGGTCGCGCGGCCCCTCGCCCCTCTACACCCAGACGCTGCAGTCGCTGGCCCAGCACTACGGTTTCTCGATGGACAAGCCGTGGCGCGACCTGCCGGAGAAGGCGCAGGCGGTCATTCTGCGCGGTTCGGGCGGCGAGAAGATCAAATTCGTCTATGACGACAACGCCCGCAAATATGAGACGGTGAAGGCGTTTGAAGGCGTCCTGCCCAATCTGGAACGCCGCTGGCGCGAGACCGACAGCGCCTGGGTGCGTGAGGAACTGGGCCGTTATCAGTCCGAGACACCCTGCGACGCCTGCGGCGGCAAACGCCTTAAGCCTGAGGCCCTGGCCGTCAAGATCGGCGGCGTCGACATCGCGGAAATCAGCTGGCTGTCGATTTCAAAGGCTTATCTGTGGTTCTCAACACTTGAAGAGACCCTGACCGACAAACAGGTCGAGATCGGCCGCCGCATCCTGAAAGAGATCACCGACCGGCTGCGCTTCCTCAACAATGTCGGCCTGGACTACCTCAGCCTGTCGCGCAGTTCCGGCACCCTGTCGGGCGGCGAGAGCCAGCGCATCCGCCTGGCGTCGCAGATCGGTTCGGGCCTGACCGGCGTCCTCTATGTGCTGGACGAACCCTCCATCGGCCTGCACCAGCGCGACAACACCCGCTTGCTGGAAAGCCTGAGAGGGCTGCGCGATCTCGGCAACTCCGTGCTGGTGGTCGAGCATGACGAGGAGGCGATCATGACCGCCGACTACGTCATCGACATGGGGCCCGCCGCCGGCGTCCACGGCGGCGAGATCTGCGCCCAGGGCGCCCCCGCCGAGGTTCTGGCCAACCCGAATTCCCCGACCGGCCAGTATCTGTCCGGCGTCCGCGAAATCGAACTGCCGCCCGAAGGCCGCCGTCCGATCAACCGCAAGAAGATGCTGAAAATCAGCGGCGCCACCGGCAATAACCTGAAGACCGTCACCGGCGAGATTCCCGTCGGCCTGTTCACCTGCGTCACCGGCGTGTCCGGCGGCGGCAAGTCGACCTTCACCATCGAGACCCTCTACAAGGCCGCCGCACGACGTCTGCACAATGCGTCGGACGCCCCCGCCCCCTTCGACCGCATCGAGGGGCTGGAGCATTTCGACAAGGTCATCGACATCGACCAGTCGCCCATCGGCCGCACCCCGCGCTCCAACCCGGCCACCTACACCGGCGCCTTTGGGCCCATCCGCGACTGGTATGCGGGCCTGCCGGAGTCCAAGGCGCGCGGCTACGGCCCCGGCCGCTTCAGTTTCAACGTCAAAGGCGGGCGCTGCGAAGCCTGTCAGGGCGACGGCCTGATCAAGATCGAGATGCATTTCCTGCCCGACGTCTACGTCACCTGCGACGTCTGCAAGGGCAAGCGTTACAACCGCGAAACTCTGGAAATCGTCTTCAAGGGCAAGAGCATATCCGATGTTCTGGACATGACGGTTGAAGAGGCGGCGCGCTTCTTCAACGCCGTGCCCTCGATCCGCGACAAGATGCTGACGCTGGAGCGGGTGGGTCTGGGCTACGTCAAGGTGGGCCAGTCGGCCACCACCCTGTCGGGCGGCGAGGCCCAGCGGGTCAAGCTGTCGAAAGAGCTGTCGCGCCGCGCCACCGGCAAGACCCTCTACATCCTCGACGAGCCGACCACGGGCCTGCATTTCGAGGACATCCGCAAGCTGCTGGAGGTGCTCCAGGAACTGGTCGAGAACGGCAACACCATCGTCGTCATCGAGCACAATCTGGACGTCATCAAGGTGGCCGACTACCTGCTGGATTTCGGGCCGGAAGGCGGCGACGGCGGTGGCGAGATCGTCGCGGTCGGCACGCCCGAACAGGTCGCCGCTGACAAGGCCAGCTGGACCGGCAAATACCTCAAGGAGGTGCTGGACCGCCACGAGACCCGCCGCAAGGCGCGCGTCGCAGCCCTGCCGATGGAAGCCCCCGCCAAGCCCGCGCGGTCACGCGCGAAGGCGGGGACCTAGAAAGGCGGGAGCCTAGACCTGTGCCGACTCGGCCTTCACTTCGCCGACCACGCCATGGTCACGGCTCTGGCGTTTGAAGGCCAGGAACAGGGTCGCAGCCAGAAGGATGGCCGTCACCACTACGCTGCCTTCGGGGCCGAAGGAGGCGCCGGTGATCCACCAGGCGACATCGCTGCGCTGGGCCAAGTCGACGATCAGCGGCGGCGTCTCGATCACCTGGCCCGACACCTCCAGGCCGAAACCCAGGCCCAGAAGCCAGTTCCACGCCGCATGCCAGCCGCAGACGCCCCACAGAGAGCCTTCGCGCGCGGCGTAGAGGCCCAGGAAGACTCCGACCAGCACAATGTTGACCAGACCGGTCCCCAGCTCGGGCGACGGCGGAATGTTCATGGCGTGCAGCAGGCCGAAGAAGACGGAGGTCAGACCGATGCCGACCGCCAGACCATGCCGCGAGGCGATGACCTGCATCAGCCAGCCGCGCGTGATGATCTCCTCGGTCGAGCCCTGAACGATGAAGCCGAACAGAAGGATGACGATGGGCAGAAGCGCCGCCGGGACCGAGGCCGTCGCAAAGGCGCCTCCACCCTCGATGGAATAGCCGCCCACCGCCGCGATCACGCCGATGACAGCCGCAATGAAGACCAGGCCCAGGCCGTAGCCACGCAGAAACCGCTTCCAGCCCTGATCGTTGAGGCCGATGGCCGCCAGGCCCCGTCGCTCGAAGGCGACGACCCAGCCAATGGTGATCGCCGCAGCCAGACCGAAGGCGACGTAAAGGGTGAAGGCCGTGCCCTGCCAGCCGACCGTCTCACCAGCCGAAGTGATCAATCCGGACGTCATGCCCGGAATGATCGCCATCACCTGAGCCAGGGTGATGAAGACCACGCCCAGCACCAGCGCCGCCGCCGTCCATGTCCGTCTATGCCGCGGCGTGCGCGGCGCAAAAAGTTCGATTCCAGCCATATCTGCCTCCCCTCCCCGGGACGTATGTATCAGTCGAAGGTCCGACCAAGGTCGGCAGCCGAGCCGTGAATCTGGCGCCAGGCGGAGAAGGCCGGGCTGAGGAAGATGGTGTAGCTCAGCGCGCTGAACACGGCGTTGATCACCAGATAGGCCGCCCGGCCCGGCGTCATGAAGACGGCCAGGCTGGTCATGTCGGGAACCATGGCCTGTTCGAACGTCCCGCCGAACGCCATCAAGCCGCCGATGGAGATGACCCAGCCCAGGAAGGCCACCAGCAGGCCCAGCAGCGTGGCCATCAGATAGCAGCCCGCCAAAGGCCAGAACCGGCCCGACGTCGCCTTCCAGGACTCAAAGATGCGGATGCGTTTGGACACAAAGGTCATCGGTCCCGCGAACGAGAATTTGGTGTAGAAGGCCAGCCCTCCCGCCGCCATGATGACGTAGAGCAGCAGGACAACGCCGAACATGGCGGCCATGCCGGCGCCGGCGCCGGCGCTGCTTGCGCCGACGGCGAGCAGCCCCATGATGAAGCCGAACACCAGCGTCACGACGATCAGAGCGACAAACCCCAACAGGCCGACGATCAGACCGACCGCCATCTGACGGAATTCAGCGGCGCCGAAGCGCAAGAAACCGATGGCGTCGCCGCCCTGTGCCCCCGACGCGCGATAGACCGCTGCGGTGAAGACCGACATGACGATCACGCTCAATACGATCAGGATCGCATAGACCCCCATCACCGGGCCCAGCATGGCCAGCATCTCTTGCGGCGCCACGGCTTCGGGGTTGGTTTGCTCCATCTGGCTCATCGCCATCAGTTGCGGCCCGGCCATGACGACCATCAGCGTCGCAACGCCGACGTTGAACACGATCATCAGGGCCGCCCACACGGCCACAGCCGCCGGATGTCTGCGGGTCAGCCGGAACCCTTCAAGCGCCGCCTCCGTCGCTGAAAACGCCATAGTGTCTTAATCCTTATGTCTATCCGCAAACCTAGCGACCGCCGCGCCTGATGCGAAGCACCGCGTTTCAACCTGTCACAGAGTTAATCATCCCCGATGACGGCCCCTCCGTCTCCGTCAACACGCTAGCCCGCGTCGGCTGTCAGGGCTAGAAGCCCGGCATGACGAATTCTCCCAAACCTGTTCATGTCATCGGCGGCGGTCTGGCCGGGTCCGAGGCCGCCTGGCAGATCGCCCAAGCGGGCGTGCCTGTGATCCTGCACGAAATGCGCGGCGTGCCGGGCATCAAGACCGACGCCCACCATACCAACGGCCTGGCCGAGCTGGTCTGCTCCAACTCTTTCCGCTCGGACGATTGGGAATACAACGCCGTCGGTCTGCTGCACGCCGAGATGCGGGCGTTGGGTTCGATCATCATGGCATGCGGCGACGCCCATCAGGTGCCTGCGGGCGGCGCCTTGGCGGTCGACCGCGACGGCTTCTCGCAAGCCGTGACGGCCAAGCTGGAAGCCCACCCGCTGGTGACCATCGTGCGCGAAGAAATCGCCGGCCTGCCGCCGGAAGAGTGGGACAACGTCATCGTCGCCACCGGCCCCCTCACCTCGCCCGCCTTGGCCGAGGCCATCTTGAAGCTGACCGGCGAGGAAAGCCTGTCGTTCTTTGACGCCATCGCCCCCATCATCCACGCCGACTCGATCGACTTCGACATCGCCTGGCGTCAGTCGCGTTATGACAAGGAAGGCCCGGGCGGAGACGCCGCCGCCTACGTCAATTGCCCAATGGACAAGGCCCAGTACGAGGCATTCATCAACGCCCTGCTGGACGGACCCAAGGCCGAGTTCAAGGAGTGGGAGAACGTCCCCTATTTCGACGGCTGCCTGCCTATCGAGGTCATGGCCGAGCGCGGCCGCGAGACCCTGCGCCATGGCCCGATGAAGCCCGTCGGCCTGACCAATCCGCGCGACCCCAAGGTCAAGTCCTACGCCATCGTCCAGCTGCGTCAGGACAATGCGCTGGGCACGCTTTTCAACATGGTCGGCTTCCAGACCAAGCTGAAGCATGGCGCCCAGGCCGAGACCTTCCGCATGATCCCCGGCCTGCAGAACGCGCAGTTCGCACGTCTGGGCGGCCTGCACCGCAACACCTACCTCAACAGCCCGCAACTGCTGGACAAGCAGCTGCGCATGAAATCCATGCCGCGCCTGCGCTTCGCCGGTCAGGTCACAGGGGTCGAGGGCTATGTCGAAAGCGCCTCCATGGGCTTGTTGACGGGGCGTCTGGCCGCCGCACAAGCCCTGGGTAGCGACCTGTCGGCGCCGCCGCCGGAAACGGCCATAGGCGCACTGGTCGAGCACATCACCGGCGGTCACATGGCGGGCTCCAAGTTCCAGCCGATGAACATCAACTACGGCCTGCTGCCGCCGCTGGAAGCCCCCAAGGTCGACGCCGAAGGCAAGCGCATCCATCCCAAGGAGCGCGGTCGCGCCAAGAAGCGGCTGCAAAGCGTGCGCGCAATGGAGGCTCTCACCGCCTGGCGCGACGCCGCGGCCCGATAACGACAGGAGGCCAGGCCGATCAGGGCCACAGGCAGGGTGGTCAAAAGGCTGGCCGTGGTCGAACTCATCCCCGTCGCCGCCTCGATCAGGTCCAGCAACGGTCCCACAGCCGCCATGGCCGGGCGCAGGTTCAGCGCCAGGGCGAAGATGACGACGGTCAGCAGAAAGGTCGCGCCGCGCTCGGCCTCGAGCGGAGCGTTCTGCATGGTCGGCGTTTGAGGCGTCACAGGCCGATCAGGCCCCGGCCAGGGTGCGCTTCATGCGGCGGTTCCAGGGCATGGCCGCCAGCAGCCGCGCCATGCCGCAAAAGCCGGTCGCACCGGCCACGAACAGACCCGCGCCGACAAAGGCTGCAAGCCCCCAGAAACCGGGATGGACGGTCAGACCCAGCGCGCCGCCCAGAAGGATCAGACCGCCCGCCGCCATCTGCACCTGACGCATCAGCTCCAGCGGCTGTTTGCGGTCGGCGCGGACAGGCAGACCGGCCTTCTTCCAGCCGTCCAGCCCGCCCGTCAGAACATGCGCCGGCCCCTCGACCCTGGCGGCCAGACGGTCGCAATGCCCCGTCGTGCGAGCGCCGCTGCGGCACATGAAGATCACGACCTGGCCCGGTCTCAGCCCCAGGTCCGCCGCCTCGAAGGCTGACAGCGGGGCGAGCACGGCGCCGTTGACATGTTCGCGCGCATGTTCGTCGGGCTCGCGGACATCCACTAGAACCGCCGTGCCTGCCTTCAATCGGGCGGCGACGTCGGCGGGCGCAAGAGAGATGAGTTCGGTCATGTTCTGGTCCTGAATATCTTAGCGGTGCTCAGGCCGGGGTGGTGGCCGGGGGACAGAATATCTGGGCCAGAACGCCGATGACCTGCAGGGCGGCGGGATCGGCGATGCGGTAGAAGACGGCGGTGCCGCTTTTTCTCGCGCTCACCAGACCGTCCTCGCGCAGGCGCGCCAGATGTTGGGACAGGGCCGATTGCGACAGGCCGACCAAGGGCAGCAGATCCGCGACCTGGCGCTCCCCCTCGCCGATCTGGCACAGGATCATCAGACGGTTTTCGTTGGACAACGATTTCAGCAACCGGGCGGCGTCGCCCGCGCTGGCCTGAAACCGCTCCAGTCCGATGGCGGAAATGTCGATCATGGACGCCAGCATATGAAAACTTGCTACATTAGCAATGACTAATATAAAGAACAGCATGACCCAGGGAAACACCGCCATGCCCCTTTCAGCCCCCGCCCGGCCGCACGTCATCGGCTTCTTTGACGACGCCACCCACACCGTGACCTATCTGGTGTCCGACCCCGCGACCAAAGCCGCCGCCGTCATCGACCCTGTTCTGGATTACGACCCCGATGCGGTGCGGACCTCGACCACCTGCATCGACCGCGTCATGGACGCCCTGCATGAGCGCGGCCTGACGCTGGAACGGGTGCTGGAGACCCATGCCCACGCCGATCACCTGACCGGCGCCGAGGTGATCCGCAGCCGCACGGGCGCACCCATCGGCATCGGCGAAAACATCACCCGAGTGCAAAAGACCTTCGGCGATCTGTTTCAGGCCACCGACGTCACCCCCGACGCCGCGGTGTTTGACGAAACCTACTCTGACGGAGCCCGTTTCGCCCTGGGCGGACTGGATGTGGAAGTCCTGCACACCCCTGGCCACACCCCCGCCTGCGTCAGCTATCGCATCGGCGACGCCGTCTTTGTCGGCGACACCCTGTTCATGCCGGACTACGGCACGGCGCGTTGCGATTTTCCGGGCGGCGACGCCCGAACCCTGTATCGCTCAATCCAAAGGCTCCTCGCCCTGTCCGACGTCACACGGATCTTCGTCGGCCACGACTACCTGCCCAAGGACGGTCGGACCGAATTCCGCTGGGAAACGACCGTGGGCGAGGAAAAAACCAACATCCACATCGCCGGTCAAATCGAAGACGACTATGTCGCCATGCGCGAGGCCCGCGACGCGACGCTGGCGCCGCCGCGCCTGATCCTGCCTGCGCTCCAGGTGAACATCCGCGCCGGCGCCCTGCCCCCGGCCGATGCCTCGGGACAGCGGTTCATGAAACTGCCGTTGAACGCGATCTGACCGGTCAGACCCGCCCCCGCAGCACGCTCCAGAAGAGGCGCAGCCGTTTCAGCGGTTCGGGCATATCGACGTGGATCAGCGTCGCGTGGGCGACTGCGGGAAAGGCGACGGTCGGCAGGCTCTTCAGCGCCGCGTTGGCGGCTGCTGCCCGAGCCTTCGCCTCGTCCGCGCGACCGGTCTGCGCCAGGGCTCTCAGGCGACCAGATTCTACGACGGCCGCATCATGTCCTTCGCCCGCCAGCATCCGCGCCGCGACCTGCATCGGGCCGACGTAAAAGGCATCCAGATCGTGCGGTTCGCCGTGCACGCGCCCGATATGAGCCTCGATCAGGGCGTCGAAGGGGGCGCGGTCCAATCCATGACGGGCGACGGCGACGGTCAGGGCTTCCAGCAACGGATGGCCGATGCGCGGGGTGTTGGAAAAAACGCCCTCCATCTGCTCGGCCCACCAAGCGTAGCGCATTTCGGCCAGCAGGGGCTGAGACACGCGAGATGGAATGGCCAGCAGCTCGGCCTCAAAGGCGTAGAGCACGATGAGATCGGCGCGCACCTGAACATCGGACACGAACCGACTGGACAGCCAGCGGTCGATGTCGGCGGCGCGGACCTGAACATCCAGATCCACAGCCGCCGATGATGCAACCTGCGCCACCTAGGGCCGGCTGGACATGCCCAGCTTGACCGGCTTGGCTTCGTCCAGCGAGCTGCGTTTGACGCCCCACAGCAGGATGATCGGCGCACCGACGTAGATCGACGAATAGGTGCCGATGACGATGCCGGCCATCAGGGTGATGGAAAAGCCGAACAGGGCCTCGCCGCCGAAGATGGCCAGGACCGCCAGAACGCCCACCGCCGTCACGCCGGTGATGATGGTCCGCGACAAAGTCTCGTTCAGAGACAAGTCGATCACTTCACGCAGAGGCATGGTCTTGTATTTGCGCAGGTTCTCTCGAAGACGGTCGAACACGACGACGGTGTCGTTCATGGAGTAGCCGATGACGGTCAGAATGGCCGCCACCATGTTCAGACTGAACTCGAACTTGAACAGGACGATCAGGCCGAACGTCAGGATCACGTCGTGGATCAGACCCGCAACGGCGCCGAAACCGAACTGGGGTTCGAACCGGAACCAGATGTAGGCGAACATCAGCACGATGGCGGCGCCTAGGGCCAGCAAGCCGCTGAGGAACAGTTCGCCGGACACCTTGGAGCCGACGACGCTGACACCGGAATAGGTCACCTCGCCGACGGCGGCGTCAATCGCCGTCTCGACCCGCTGAACCACAGCGTTCTGAGGTTCATCGTCCGGCACCTGGAAGCGCAGGATGGCGCTGGAATCGCTGTCGATGCCCTGAACCTGGACATCGCCCAGCCCCAGATCCGACACGGCGGCCCGCACCTTGTCCAGTTCAAGCACCTGGCCCGCAGGCTTGGTCAGCTCCATCGAGGCGCCGCCCCGGAAGTCAATGCCCATGCTCAGGCCCGGCACGAAGCAGGAGACGATCGCAGCCACGCACAGAATCACGGACAGAACGCCCGCAGCCCGCGAGTATTTGACGAAATGGAAATTCGTCTTGTGCGGCAACAGTTTGATGAAAGGCCATCCACGCATCGCCATCACTCCGCGATCGGCAGTTTTTTGGGTTTGGCGTATTTCAGCCAGGCAGCCAGGAAGACCTGGGCCACCAGCACCGCCGACAACATCGAGGTGAAGACCCCAATCGTCAGGGTCCAGGCGAAGCCTCGCACAGGACCTGCACCGAAGACGAACATGATCAACGCCGCGACCAGTGTGGTCAGGTTGGCGTCGATGATGGTGCCCATGGCCTTGCCGAAGCCGGCGTCCATGGAGGCGATGACCGATCGACCGGCCCGCGCTTCATCTCTCATCCGTTCATAGATCAGCACATTGGCGTCCACAGCCACGGCGAAGGTCAACACCAGACCGGCGATGCCGGGCAGGGTCAATGTGGCGCCAACCAGGGACATGGCGGCGATGATCAGCAGGCCGTTCAGCAGCAGGCCGATAACCGACACGCCGCCAAACAGGAAGCCGTAGGCGCCGATCATGAAGATCACGATCAAGGCGAAACCGATGGCGGTCGACAGCGCGCCCTTGGCGACAGCGTCGGCGCCCAGTTCGGCCGTGACGACGCGGCGCTCCTCGACCTTCAGCGGAGCCGGCAGCGCCCCGCCGTTCAACAGGTTCACAAATTCGGACGCCGTTGCGATGGTGTAGTTGCCGGTGATGACGCCGCTGCCGGTGGTGATCGGCACCAGGATATTCGGCGCGGAAATCACCTTGCCGTCCAGGATGATGGCGAAGGGCTTGCCCACATTGGCCGTCGTAGCTTCGCCGAAGCGGCGGGCGCCGGCTCCGTCAAAGCGGAAGTCGATGGCCGTCTGGCGGTTCTGGTCCTGACCGACCGCCGCCTTGGTCAGATTCTCACCCGAGACGATGATGCGGCGCTTGACCAGATAGTAGGCGGGCGAACCCGGCGTCGTGCCGTCGGACGGCAGAAGCTCGGAATCCGGCGGGATCGCGCCAGCCATGGCTTCGGCCAGAGAGTTTTCGACATCGACCATCTGGAAGGTCAGTTGGGCCGTCTGACCAACCAGCCGCTCAAGTTCGGCTGGATCGCTTTCACCCGGAGCCTGAACCACGATGCGGTCGGCGCCTTGACGGGTGATGGAGATTTCCTTGGTGCCGCCGCTATCCAGACGGCGCCGGACCACTTCGATCGACTGCGACACTGCGTCGGCGGCCATCGAACTGACGGCGGCGTCCGTATAGGCGTAACGGATGCGGTCATTGCCGACCCGGCTGATGGTGCGGTCGGCCACACCGCTGGAGTTGGCGCTGACCAAAGGCTGCATGGCGCGCTGGGCGGCCTGCTGCTGTGTGGGATTGGACAGGGTCACCACAATGCCCGCGTCTTCACGCGCAATGTTGGAAATGCCGATATTGGCCTCGCCCAGCACCATGCGCGCATCTTCACGCATATTGCTCAGCCGTTTCTCACGCATGGCTGGAACGTCGACTTCCAGCAGCAGATAGGAGCCGCCCTGAAGGTCGAGACCCAGGTTCAGCCCGCTGCTGGGAACCCATCCCGGCAAGGCGTCGCGTTGCGCCGGCGACAGCAGGTTCGGATAGGCGAAGGCCAGTCCAAACAGCAGGGACAGGACAAGAAGGATGACCTTCCAGCGTGAGAGATGGACCATGCGGGCGTTCCCCGTCCTTTCAGGACAGTATCAGGACTTGCTGATTTTCTTGGTGTCGTTGGCGGCGACCGCAGTGCGGTTCTGGATCTGGGCGATCATGCTTTTGACCACGCGGACGTTGACGCCCTGGGCGACCTCGACCATCGCTTCATCGTTCTCTACCCGCGTGACCTTGCCGATCATGCCGCTGGACAGAACCACGCTGTCGCCGCGCTTGACGCTGGCGATCAGTTCGCGGTGCGCCTTCATCTGCTTCTGCTGCGGACGGATCATCAGGAAGTAGAACAGAACGAAGATCCCGGCGAAGGGCGCGATCTGCAGAAGCATTGCGGGAAGACCGTCAGCGGGCATGGCGAAATCCTGAACGAACAGCGCCCGGTCAGGCGCCTGAAAATGAGGCGCGGAACCTAGGGTGCGCCGCTGCGATTTGCAACGCGCCTCACATCGGTGACGCTGACGTCTGCGCTATCGCGGCAACACCGTCAGAGGGTCGATGGCCACAGGCTCGTCGCCGCGCATCCGCCAGGTCTCGAAATGGATCGAGGGGCGGCCGTCGCCGGCGGTCGTGCCGACCGTGCCCAACTGTTGACCGGCGCGGACCTGATCGCCTTGACGCACGACGGCGGAGCCCAGATGCCCATAGGCCGTGCGCCAGCCGCCCGGGTGAGCCACCAATATGGTCAGCCCCTGCCCCGCCAGATCATCGCCGACATAGGCCACCTGACCGGCGGCGGACGAGACCACTTCACGGCCTGCCGAGGCGCCGATGTTGATGCCGTTGTTGCGCTCGCCCATGCCGACCGGGCCGAAGCGGCGCAGGATGTCGCCCCGCACCGGCCAGTCCAGGCTGACGCTGGAAGCTTCGGCGGACGGCAGGGCGGCGTTGCCCGAGGGCGGCGGCGGAGGCGGCGGAGGCGTGCCCCCGCTGGCCACCTCGACGCCGCGCGGGGACGGGCCCGTGGCGTAGGGATCACCGCCGACGTCTACAGCGGACGCAGGCAGAATCAGACGCTGGCCGGGCGAAATCGCCGCGCGCGGACCCAGGGCGTTGAGGTCGATCAGGCTCTGCACAGGCGTCTGAAAACGACGGCCGATGCCCGAAATGGTGTCGCCCGCCTGGATCACATAGGTGGCGCCCGCCACATTCGTTCCGCCTCGGGGCGGCGGCGGCGAGGTGAAGCCGTCGGACGCCGGGCCCGCAGCGGGCTGACGCCCACTCCCCCCCGAAACCGGCATGTCCAGCGATCCGCCCTCGATGATTTCGATCGGCGCCCGGCTGGGCGGCGGCGCCTCATAAGCGGGATTGGTCGGGCCACGCACGCCGTCGCCGCTGGGCGCCGGTGTGTTCGGATAGGCAGTGTTCGGATAGGCGGGCGCTGCGGGTGTCCGCGACGGCGGCGGAGCAGCGTCGGCGTAGATGGAGTAGCGCGGTCCGGCGCTGGAACAGGCCGCCAGCGCCAGCATGCCGCCGGCTACGGCCAGGACGCGAAGCCCCGTCTTGAATCCATCCATTCGCCCGCTCCTGAAGCTCGTCTGCACGCCGCCCGTGACGCGCGTCGTGTCGGCGCACCATAGCCGTAATATTCGCCAAAGTTGGGCGGGAAGGTTAACGAAAGGTGTTCCGCTCACTCCTTCACCAGACCTTCGACCAGAGGCACGAACCGCACCTCGCTCAGCGTCTCGCGGTGGAAGGAGCCGTCGGGTTGGCCGACATAGCGATGCAGCATCTGCACCGAACTGCGCCCAACCGGGCAGACTAGCACGCCGTTGGGCTTCAGCTGTTTCAGCAGTTCGGTCGGCTCCGCAGGTGAGGCCGCCGTCACCATGATGCGATCAAACGGCGCCTGCTGCGGCCAGCCCAGGCCGCCGTCGCCATGCAGGGTGATGACATTGTCGATCAGCAGCGTCTTCAACCGCGCCTCCGCCTCCGTCAGCAGGCTGCGGTAACGCTCGACCGAATAGACATAGCGCGCCAGACGGCTCAGCACCGCCGCCTGGTATCCGCTGCCGGTGCCGATCTCCAGCACCCGGTGGCGCGGTTGCACATCCAGCGCCTGGGTCATCAGGCCGACAATGTAGGGCTGGCTGATCGTCTGGGCGCAGTCGATCGGCAGGGCCTGATCCTCCCACGCCTGATCCAGAAAGCGCTCATTGACGAACACAGCCCGGTCCACAGACTCCATCGCCGCCAGCACGCGCGGGTCCGTGACCCCTTGCTGGCGCAAGCCCAGGATCAACCGACCGGCCCTGTCGTCGTCGAGGCTCATCAATCCTCCCCCATCGGGGGAGGGGGACCGCCTGCAAGGCGGTGGAGGGGGCT